>Ga0209692_10000440_pt1 | contig 99384 bp, 95 predicted proteins | sample tdDd472_FD_187129 | JGI IMG/M metagenome (GOLD analysis project Ga0209692, IMG submission 187129) | Marine sediment microbial communities from the Atlantic coast under amendment with organic carbon and nitrate - tdDd47.2 (SPAdes)... | ecosystem: Environmental > Aquatic > Marine > Coastal >...
ATTTGCAGATCTGTGAGACTTACTCCAGACATGTTTAATTCCTTTTAGAAAAACATGTCTGATTTATATCAGATCAACCGGCCAAAGTAATTGTCGCGGACCGGACAGGATAATTGTCACCTAATAAAATAGCGTATTATCGGAAGAAAGGTTATAGCATCCGAGCGATTGCTCAGATGTTAGATCGGTCTCCTTCTACGATTTCCCGAGAACTCTCTCGAAACCTTGTGTGTGGAGAGTATGTAGCTAAAAAAGCGCACCTCAAAAGCTACCAGAGACGGTATTGGGTCGCAAAAGAAGCGCCTCGTCTCTGGAACAAAGAATGGAAAGACTTTCGTCAATTTTTAGAGGAAAAACTCTCCCAAGCACATCCTTGGTCTCCTGAACAGATTGCCGGACAGTGGTCTCTTCTTTTCCCTCAACAATGTATCTCTCCCTCGACTCTCTACCATTTTATCGAGCGCTGGGGTTTTCGACTTAAAAAATATCTTCCCCACCAACGATATCGTTGGAGACGAAGAAAGCCCCGTCTAGGTAAACGGAATCTTATTCCCAATCGAACGTGGATTGATGATCGTCCGGCGCTCGTTGACACTCGTTCCACCCTTGGCCACTGGGAAGGCGATACGCTTGGTTCTAAACGAGGGGAAACTTCTAATATTCTCGGTTCTATTGAACGGAAATCTCGTTATTTAATTGCCACAATTATGCCAAACAGAAAGCCCTGTTTATCGACTCAGCAGCTCAAAAAATGGAACACCCAATACCGTTTCCAAAGTCTCACCCTCGACAACGGTATTGAGTGCCTAAAAACATTCTCTCGAATCCATATCTGAAAAACAGCTCCAAGCCTACATTAACCATCTTAACCACACCCCTCGTAAATGTCTCCAATACAAAACACCTCACCAAGTTTTTTATGAAAACTTCCAAAATCCTCCTATTCCTCTAAACTTAAAATGAATCTTCTAAGTGTTGCGTTTGACCCGAGAATTTAGGGATATAATAAAAAGTTTTATAAAAAAAGCATCAGTCATAAAGGCTTTTAAACTGTGGAAGAACAAAAATTACTTAAGAAGCTAACAAACGATAAGGATATTCCTCGAATCAGGGAAGTACATGGAAATATTAACCTCACTTCAAAAGAAAAGGGCGATTTGTTTGAATGGTACCTAGGTTATCTTTTTACAGGTAATGGATGGTATGTTGTCAATACAGGTCAGCCGCATGATGGGGAAATTTATCTCTTAGTATACGAAACAAATAATACAAATTATCCAAGTTTGAAAAAAATCATAAGGATTATTATCCATATGCAAATTATTTATTAATATCTGTTGACGGATTTGTAAAGATTCAGGATTATTTATTTGATGATATTAGTGACTATATAGAGCTCCGAGATTGGCTGATAAGTAAATTGAGCGGCATCCGAACTTTACCCGAGGGAATGACTATTTCTAGATAATTCTAGATAAATGGCTGCTTTATGAAACCCAAGTTTTTTGGCTATTTGGCTAATAGGATGGCTAGTTACCAGCAACCCATACAATTTTTTTCGGCCTTCAACACGTAGGTGTTTATATTTTTTTGACATCTTTGTTTCCCGTTTTTCATTCTATTTTAACAGGGAGTTGCACTTCAGATGTGGATCTAGGAGATTAGGTGGCGCACTTCCACGTTGAATGCGAGACTAAATTAAATTGTTAACTGCTTATTTATAGTGGCGATACGGTCAACAAAAATTGTTTTTATTTTATCAAATTATAATGGCAGTTATTTTCTTCCTGCAATACGTTAACGTGCAAATTGTTGAAATAAAGTAATTTATTGCATGTTGCTGTTCGTGGTAGATTACTTCTATGTTTAACAAGTCTGAATGCAAAAGGACTAGTCTAGCTTGTCTGAAATTAAATCCTATAAACAACCTGAAAATCATATTGTTTCAACGTTATTTTGTTTATCAATTGAACATCGTTCGCTTTTTTTTAAATGTATTAAATTAACGTGCATCATTGTATGTGGATCTTTTTTATCTATCCTATGGATCTATACAATAGTTCCATATAAAATGATACAAAAAAACATTTTGAAATGGTAAGTAAAACAAATGTCATACTGTATCCTAGAAGGATATTTCCAGATAAAAAACTGACATGATAAATCATGGCTTTTAAATTTTATCGATAAACTCGACAATTAAATAAAATCAAAAGGGCCAATGTAGTTTGGATTTTGAGATTTTTTAACATCATTTATTTATTAACTTTTAGAATCAATTTAGAGAAAAAAATGCTGACCGGAGTAAATAGAGAAATAATCGACCGTATAGGTGATCATGATTTACTTGAGTCATGTTCTTTGGACGACTTGAAAAATGCACTTTCCGCGCATGACTCAAATTTACGAAGAGATACAACTATTGACGTGGTTTCACGGATATGGAGAAGTATTCCCGGCCTAGGCGTGCCTCCCCTTCTTGAAGAGCTTAAAAGCGCAGAAGACACAAACGGCATCTACAAAGGTTACCGCGATCATGTGGTACATACCCTACAAGTTTTTCTACTAGGTTTAGATATGCTCGAAAATCTACCTGAATTACGAGATAAGATCGAGCAAAAAGGTCAAATTGATAATATTGGACGCGCTTGGGCGGTAGCATCTCTGGGACATGATCATGGATATTTTCTCTCGGTTGTTAAGAACAAAGAAATCCCTGAAGCACTTCGGAAACTTTTAAACAATCCGCTTACTGGTTTGGGATATAGTAGTGGAAAAATTGAAGCCTTTAATAACATCCATCGCTCGTTTTCTGCAGGTGCAACGATGTATATTGATTCCCTTCTAAAATTACATGTATCTAATAACAAGACAATCAACCTCATCGATATTATTGAAAAAGGAATCCCTCCAAATTTTTTAGGCCCCGCAGAAAAACAAATTGAAACATACCGTCGATTTTATCAAGAGGAAATTTATATAGGCTCTGCTGACCATGGAATCGGAAGCGCACTTATTATTCTGCAACTATACCATCGGCTCGTCTATTTTCTTGAGTCCGTCTCCTGGAATAAGTGTACAGGCGAGAATTCTATTTTTGAGGAATGGGATATTCGAAAAGAATTGCAGAACGCCGAAAAGGACGTACATGCGGGATGCAGAGCTATTGCATTGCATAATGTTTGGACTGAACTACCAGAGGAACAAATAAAGCTTGCAGAGGCTTCTTATCATCTTGATCTTAAAAATTACCGACTAACACTAGAGGAAACGCCACTAGCATGGCTTTTGGCCTTCTGCGATACACTTCAAGGATGGAATCGTCAACAGCCCAATGCATCGAAGGGAGAAATAACTCGCTACTCCACCGAGCCTGAAAATATATCGATCACCTACCATAATGATTTCATGTATTTTACCTTTTTGGATAAGGAAAAAATTCTGGATGAAAATGGCGTAGGTCCGTTTTGGTCCTTACAAAAAAATCTGAAGGGTTATCTTAATTCGGAAGATTATACCTTTCTTCAAGAGGGTCCGTACAATCCTAAAAAGGTTGAAAAACAAAGCAGTTCAATCCTCAGGACGACCAAAAAGAATTTTCGCAATATGGGAAAGTTATGGACTCAGACTTTTTCAAAAAAGGACTTTGAATTTCGCTACGAAGCTAGTAAGCGCAACTTTATTTATGATGTTAAGCCTATCTGTGTACTCTATACAGGAGGGAGTGTAGGTATGATTCCAGAGGATCCGGATGATGAAGACAGCCCACTTATAACTGCTCCTCTAGATAAGATGCTACCCTATCTTACGAAACTCTATCGTTTAAAATTTGATATACATTTTTTCGAAACTCCAACAGCTCTGGATTCCAGTAATATTGGCTTACAAGATTGGCAAGAGATTGGCCAATTAGTAATGAATCTCTACAGCTATTATCAGGGATTCGTTATTTTACATGGAACTGACACAATGACCTATACAGCTTCGGCATTGTCTTTTATGTTTGATAACTTAAACAAACCCATTATCTTTACTGGAGCGGAACGTCCTCTCTGTCTGCCACAGTCGGACGCTGAAAGTAATATTATGCGGGCATTACAAATCGCAGCACCGACATCTATAGAAATGCGCGTGGTTCCCGAGGTATGTATCTTGTTTGGTACTCGTCTTTTACGTGCCAATCGTACTAAAAAGACGCATGCCCTTGACTTTAATGGTTTTGATTCCCCCAATTACCATCATTTGGGAAGAATCGAAGATAAGGTCGAAATTTATGAACATTACATTAGACGAAATAAAAAACAAAATGTAAAGGTTGAATTTAATCGTAACCTTGAACCGGGTGTGGCGATTTTTGAAATCTATCCCAACCTGGACGGTACTAATGGAGGCGAAGAAAGTACAGTAATCGAATTCTTTCGCTACATTCTACTTAATGAAAATAGCCGCATAAAAGGTTTAATCTTAAAAACTTATGGTACAGGTAATGCGCCTTCCATGCCTGCTGTTTTTTTAGAAATTATCCAAGAAGCCATACAAAAAAAAGGAAAAGTTATCGTCAATCTTAGCCACTGTCTGACCGGAGAAGTTGAAGTTCGGCTCTTTGAAACAAATGTTCGTCTATTCGAACTGGGAGTTATAAACGGTGGAGATATGACGGTAGAAGCCGCTTATACCAAACTTATGTCTTTGCTTAATACTTACCCAAAAGTAGAACGAAATGAAGACGGTGGTATCGAATATGGATTTGATGTTGACACAATTAAAAGTGAATTTCAAATTGATCAACGTGGAGAACTCCGCTATAGCGCACGCAGTATCGTTTATCCTGAAAAAACAAACGAAATAATTAAGATTGAAAACGGTATGTTTCTTGGCTGGTCCTTGCGTATCGATATGCCTGATGACGCAAACGTGACTAAAGCCTATATACGTATTACGAATTTGAAATTAATGATCGATGATAGCCAAAAAGGGAAGGAATTTTTTCTTTCCTTCTTTATTAATGCCACGGAATTCAAAGATAAGCTTTTCGACGAGGAGGCCGAAAAGTTTAAGGTGAAAACCATTAGTCGTGTACACACAGGGGAACCAATTACCTTTAACCTGGATGCCACAAAAAAAGTTAAAGATCTACTAATTGGGAAAACATTTGGTTCTCTGCAAATTAAATGCAAGGATAATATTGCGGCAACAGTGGGCACATATGAGCTGGCCATATTTACTGAAGAAAATACATACTAAGAAGGTGTAGCGTGAATAATCAAAAGAAACCAAAAATCTGCCTCATCTATACTGGTGGAACAATCGGAATGATACGATCCAAAGAAAATGGCCTCAGGCCACCTTTAGACCCTAAAGATTTCTTGAAGGTGGCTCCAGAGATTGCTGATATAGTTGACTTCGATTTTGTCCCACTTCTTAACAAGGATAGCACGAATATCAACCCCAATGATTGGAAAAATATTGCCAAAGCAATTTATGAGAGAAGAGGTGCAGGTTATAAGGGGTTTGTTATTGCCCATGGAACCGATACAATGCACTTTACTTCATCCGCTCTTGCTTTTGCCTTTGGCAGCAGTCTAAATTTTCCCATTGTGGTTACTGGCTCACAAACAATTCCAGAGGTAATACATGGAGATGCCAAAATCAATTTATTAAGGGCCTGTAAAGTTGCCTGTAGTGACTTGGCGGAGGTGGTAATTAGTTTTGGGGACTATATCTTTCGTGGATGCAGGGTTCAGAAGAAGGACGAACGACGTTTTGATGCCTTCGAGTCTCCAGCATTTTTCCCCATTGGTTATATTTCCGAATCTATTGAACTCACTCCTCTCGCTCAACCCCGTGTTGGCGGTGAGCATCCAAAAATGATTGATTTTTGTCCTGAGTTTGAGGAAGGTATTTTGCAAGTATCACTAATACCAGGACTCAAACCAGACTTACTCATTCCCTCTATAGAAAGTGAACATTGCAAAGGGGTAATCCTACAATCTTTTGGTGCGGGTAACGTTCCGAATGAGGGTGAATATTCATTTATACCACTGATCAAGTTAGCCAAAAAACTTAATAAGCCGACTATCATTACCAGCCAGTTTCCTGGGCATGCCACAGATAATACCGATTATCAGGCAGGAATTGAAGCACATAGAGCAGGAGGGATTCCAACTGGGAATATGACTAGTTCTGCCGCCTATGTAAAATTTAGCTGGATCCTCGCTCAGGTTCTGAAAGAAATTCGCAACCAAACAGTTAACGATGAGGAAAAACTCTTTGTAATAAAAGAACGTATGAACCGAACTATTTATGTACGTGAAATGGATGCGGTGAAATAAATAATAGTGAAACATTTTTTGGAAAGAGATAAAAGAAAAAAAATTGGCATTATTTGTGGTTCTGGGCCAGAAGCAGGAATATACCTGTGGAATCTCATTATAAAAAAAACACGTATTCTCTTTGGCGATAAATTTGAAGGGGATATTGATATGCCTCACGTCTTAATCATTTCTGATCCAAGACTCGGCGAATCGATGGAGATCAGGGATCAGACGCAAAAAAATCGTCTATGGGAATATTTAGACGAGGATATTAGGCAGATTGAGGGACAGGTCGATTATTTTGTAATTGCTTGTTACACCCTACATGTTTTTGAACCAGAAATTATTGCTATTCCCGAGAGAAAAAAAATTTTTGTATCATTAATACAATGTTTAAAAGAGGCCTTGCAGGAAATTGAAGAGCCGCGAATAGCGCTTTTTCATGCAAGTGTCCTTAGTTCTGAAAAATGCCCTTTACATCTGAATATAGGCCATTTAAAAGAGATAGAACTTCCGGTTAATGGCTCTGAAATGCGAGATTTAATCCTTTCAGTAAAGAACAATGGATCGGACGACAAAGACTACGAGGAAAAGTTTGCTGCTTTAATCACTGCCTGCGAGTCAGACACAGTGGTACTTGCATGCACAGAATTACCATTAATAAACCCCTTGAATTCATCAAAACGTTATATTAATTGCATGGATATTGTTGCTGAACGTTTGGTTAATAATATATCCGTCGTTTCGTACACTACTAATGTGATTTAAAAGGAGAGCACTATGCCAGATAAAAGTGAAACAATAGAAATTGAAGCACTTGTTAAGGATCCGAGAGATAGATTAAGTGAGAATTCCCGTGTATTGGTAATTTATACGGGGGGGACAATAGGAAGTGCTCCCATCGATTGGGATGACCCTGAAAGCCCTGAAATTGTCTATCCTTGGGCAAAGCTACAAGAATCAGTTAAAGCACTGGCAGAAATGCCGTTTGCAATCGATGCGATTAGCTTTAAAGAACCCTTAGACTCTTCCAATGTCGGCCCGAAAGAATGGCGCACTATGGCTGAAATAATTAAGGAATATTACGCTGAATACGTTGGCTTTGTAATTGCTCACGGTACTGACACCATGGTCTATACCGCATCGGCACTTTCATTTATCCTTGCAAATTTGGCTAAACCAGTAGTGATCACCGGATCCCAGATCCCCGCACTTAAAAAAGTGCGAAATGATGCCCAGCAAAACCTGATTACCTCACTGCTCATTGCCAATTACGAGTATTCAAAAATTCCCTGTGTTCCCGAAGTTTGTATATTTTTTCGGGATAAACTGATCCGAGGCAATCGTTCGAAAAAAATGAATGCTAGCGGTTTTTCTGCTTTTGACTCACTTAACTATCCTGCGCTGGCAACCGTTGGTGATGACATCGATGTTGATGTGGAGTTTACTAAAAATGGAGAAACTCAAGATGAATTTCATATACAGCCCATACTGAACACCAATGTCCTCAGTCTCGATATTTTTCCTGGTCTGCAAAACAGTCCCGAACTCTATAAAGCCATTCTGGGATGGGAAGGGATGAAGGGTTTGGTTTTAAAAACTTATGGTGCGGGAAATATCCCTACAGATAAAAATTTTATGGCGGAACTCCAAAAAACGGTAGACAGAGGAGTTATTGTTGTCAATGTAACACAATGTCCTGAGGGAGATGTCCAACAGGGACTGTATGAAACCAGTGCTGTACTCGAAGATATGGGGGTGATCAGTGGACAGGATATTACCCATGAAGCAGCTCTTTGTAAACTGATGAATATTTTAGGTGATGACGATATCCCAGATAAAACGAAAAAATTACGTTTTGCCGAGAATTTAGCGGGTGAACAGGCCTGTTCAATATATACTACGGTACTTTCTGCAGAGTCAATGAAAATAAGCTGTTTGGAAGACGGAGAACCGAAGTTTCGAATAAATAGCACGGAAATAAAAGGCTTTGTCGAGAACAGAACACGTATAAAACGCTGTCTCTTACGTTTTGTTGGAGCCAAAATTGATGGCTTAGTTGGCGCAAACGATGAATCTAAAGAAAAGCTATTATTACAGGTGTTTGTCAATATGTCCCGGCATGCTGAAGCAGATATGAATTCTGCAACATTTGGTGGAAAATTTCTTAAATCTAAAATGGCCATACCACAAACATATACATTTGATCTCGTCCATACTGCACGTACACAACTCAAGCAAAACAGTACTTTTGATGTGTACGTTGGTCCACATGACGGCGTCAAAGGGACTTTTAGCTGGGAACGCCTTGAACTGACGTTATTTGTTGAAGATGAATAAATAAGATGGTCTTTTTTAATGGCCAGTTTCTTCCCAAGGGGGAGGTGTACATCTCCCCTGATGTCCGTGGTTTCTGTTTTGGCGACGGAGCCTATGGAGTTGTAGGGAGCTATAAAGGGCAACTATTCCGTCTAAATAGTCGACCCTGAGAAATACATTAACCATTTGATATTTATTGATTAAATGTTACATTTTGGTATTTATTACGACCAGAAATGTTATAATAATCCTAAGTTTTCTGGTCGAAATGGTGTAAAAATGTACACAGATTCCTCTCAGTATCAACAGCTTAGTTTTTTCGGTAAAGAGCTGATTAATCAATTGGATCTCAATGACCCACTCCTCTGTTTAGCCTCCGTTATTCCCTGGGAGGACTTTGAACAAACTTTTAAATCCCATTATTCTGGCATCGGTGCTCCCGCAAAACCTATCCGTCTCATGGTCGGCTTGCTGCTACTAAAACAACTCGAAAATCTAAGTGATGAAACTGTTGTTATTCAATTTAAACGCAATCCGTATTACCAAGCGTTTTGTGGTCTGAATAATTTTAGTTTAACCGAACCTTGCCACAGTACGGAACTGGTTCATTTCCCAAAACGTATTGGTAAGGCGGGAATGGAAAAGATTTTCCAAATGAGTATTGAGCTTCACGGTAAAACTGCCCTGGAGCCGACTGTGAATATTGATACCACGGTCCAGGAAAAAAATATCACTTACCCAACGGATGCCAAACTTGCTATAAAGATTATTAATCGGCTCAATAAATTGGCCAAACATCACGATATTGCCCAACGACGAACCTGTGTGAAAGAAGTCAAACAATGTCGTTTAGCTACCCGACATTTCCGCCATGTTAAAAAAAGAGCCAAGGCAAAGAAGGCTTTGAAACGTTTACGTACCACCGCCCATATTCAAATTCGGGAACTAAGACGTCAATTACCAAACCACTGGTTATTTGGCGGCTACCAGAAAGATTTTTTGTTTTATGAACGGGTATTAGCTCAGCAGCCTCAAGACAAAAACAAAATCTACTCCTTGCATGAACCTCAAGTTTATTGCATTGCGAAAGGAAAAGACCATAAACAATATGAATACGGCAACAAAGTATCCATTGCCACCACCGCCAAAAGCAATCTCATCGTTGGAGCAGTCAGTCATGAGCATAACATCCATGACAGTCATACCTTGCCTGAGATTCTTAATCATGTGACCATTTCCTGTGGCAAATCCGCTCAACAAGGTGTCTGTGACCGAGGTTATCGGGGCAAAAGCCAGGTTAATGGGACTCAAATTATCCTTCCCAAGAAAGCACTTAAAAAAGATAATCGCTATCAACGGGACAAAAAACGCAAACAATGTAAGCGCCGCGCCACTATTGAACCGATTATCGGTCATTTAAAATCAGATTTTCGGCTAACTCGAAACTATCTGAAAGGGACACTTGGTGATGAAATTAATTTATTAATGGCAGCAACTGCTTGGAACCTAAGGCAATGGCTCATTGCTTTTTTGCCTTTAATTTTTACAATGCTTTATTTCGTTTCAAAAGGATTAATGGATACTTTTTTCCTATTTTGATGAACTAAAAATCTAAAGGAGATATTGATGCTCTATAAATGAGCATCAATTTTCGGTTAACTTTTTTCAGGGTCGACTAATTATTGTTGGAATGTAAATCGATCGCACAGTATGCTTTCATGACTATCACCTCATTTAAAGATTGCTCCTACTCTTAAGACAACAGTACTGACTCCAAGACCGCCTAGATGATTATCAGAGAAAATTGATTCTTATAAATTGGCTGAATTAGTGTTTTTAAAAGTTTGGAATTACTGCTTTAGGGATTTCAGAGTGGTAAAAGTTTAGACTCTAATGGCAGCTTTAGGTCATTGTTAAAAGTTAAACTGTTACTTCTACACTAAATCCGTCAACCATACTTAAGTCACCACTAAACCAATCGGAGGTGCTTATTATGGAATCAGTTGAAAACCTACCAAAAATTAAAACTCCCTGGAATAAAGGAAAAATTATCGGTCAAAAACCTGCACTAAAACTAAAGGAAATATGGGGGATTCGGATACGGCTTCAGATCGCGAAAAATATCCGCGAGCTTGCTTTGTTTAATACCGCAATTGATAGCAAACTGCGCGGCTGTGATCTGGTTTCCCTTCGCGTAAATGACGTAATGCATGGGGGTAAAATTGTTAAAAGAGCTGTCATTAACCAGCTAAAAACAATGAAACCGGTTCATTTTGAAATTACGGAACAAACTCGTGATTCGTTAGCTGATTTAATAAATGAATACAAACTGACTTATTATGATTTTCTTTTCAAAAGTCGATTTAAGAAATCTGATCATTTATCAACACGGCAATATGCGTTAATCGTGAAAAAGTGGGTAGCATCTATTGGCCTTGACCCATTGGAGTATGGGACTCACTCAATGCGAAGAAGTAAAATTGCTTTAATTTATCGACAAACTAAAAATCTGAGAGTTGTTCAATTACTTTTGGGACACAGTAAATTAGAAAGTACCGTTCGTTATCTGGGTGTTGAGGTTGATGACGCATTAGAAGTATCAGAGCAAATGGAGGTATAAAATGCCGAGCACCTATCCTTGGGATAGGTGCTGTTTAATATTTGTGAACGTCCCTTTTCAACAATTCTTCTGTTTAGTAGCAATATAAATTCTGGTTAAAAAGCAGCTATTAAAAATCACAGGTAAACGTCACATGAACTGTTTATTTCTCATAATTTAATACTATCTAAAGACCAAGATCCACATCTGAAGTGCCACAATTAGCAGCTTTGGCAAGTTGGTTGAGATTAGATGAAAGTCGAGAGCGCCCAAGTTCAGCAAGAATTAGGGCAATTTGATTTTCATCCTTTTTTGCTTTCTTATCTGGCGACGCCTACGTATATTGTCACTAAGAAGGGGTTTTCGGATATAAGAACCTAAAGGCTGGCTTCCGTCTTTTTGATTTAAAATTTCCCGCTCTTCATCAGTTAAACGCAAAGAAAAAGGAGAGGCATTTTTAATTTTTAAGTCTGTTGGTTTATCACTGGATGCATCCTGGAAAATATCAGATACTTGGGTGTTTTCTTCTGGCTGATTGTTCATCGTTCCAGCCCGCCGAAATAAGAAGTATGGTTTTCTCGTGTAAACGTAATGTAGATACATTATCTACAAACTTAATCGATAAGCACTATACATTATTTTCTTTATTGAGAATATTTAAAGTACGTTCAACCCAGCTTATTAAATCAGGGATTGTTGAAAAGTGATTCATACATTCTTTTCTTCTATTGTCTAATTTTTGATTTGCTAATTTGTTAGCCCAACCAGTTTTGCCTATCAATCCGATGGGTTTTTTATTTTGCCATGCAAACGAAATTTCTGCTAATGTACCAGCGGAACCTCCTACGGCTATTACTAAATCTGCAGACATTGGTACAATAATATTTTGTAGTGCTCCAGATCCTGTTGGAATCGCAACGTCAAGATATTCATTTCCTTCTTTAAAACCGTTAGATGGTAATATTCCAATAATTGAGCATTTATTTACAGAGTTATTACGATTTTCGAATACACCTCTACAAAGTTCATACATCACACCCTTTTGACCTCCGGAAATTATGTTTAAGTTAAATATTGATAAGGCCTTTCCTAGTTCATAGGATAAGTTTAATTCATCTTCAGTTGCTGTATAACTTCCTAAAACTGATATATTGGGCGTTCTCACAATAGTTTTTTTTGTCATTATTAATACCTTAATAATTTAGTTGGTTTTATTTGGTGGTTTAGATATTCATATATGAATTTAAGCATATTTCACCAAGCCAAGTTAATATAAGTGTATAATTAGGATTTAAATTGCTAATAACTTATATTAAATGAACAATGATATCGTAATAATTGGTGCTGGGTTTGCAGGGATTATAACTGCTATAAGATTACAACAGTTAGGTTATCAATCAATTATTGTTGACTCAAGTTTACCAGAAAGCCAAGGTGAAATAGGAGGGTTTGCTAAGTTTTCAGGAGCTAAATTTTCTCTTCCTCCAGCCGGAATGGGACTATTAAAAATTACAAATTCTGATACATTATTATGGGAAACTATAAAAAAAGTGTCTGAAATATTAACTCTTGACATAGATAATTCTTTTTCTTCATTCGATAAAATAAAGGGCTTGGAAACCATTCGCCAATATGATTCAATAATTTTGTCACCCCATAAAATGGATAAATTATTAAGGGAACTTAAACAAAAATTAGAAAAGAAATCTATTAAAATAATCAATGGTTATGTTTCTAAAATTAAGTTAAATAACGTACATGTTTTATTAAATTTAAAAAATAATAATTTAATAAAAGAAATAAAATGCAATACTCTTTTTTATGCTGGTGGTAGGATGAATTCTGACATTTTGTTGGATGCTGGCATTATTGCAACAAATAATAAAGGTATTGATATTGGTGCCAGAATTGAATTTATGTCTGGAAATGGATTATCAGAGCTTCGGCAATATGGGCCAGATGCTAAACTGATTAAAGGTAATTGTCGAACGTTTTGTTTAAATGTCCCAGGTGAAATATTTCGTTACCAATTCAAAAATATATCAATTCCAGGAGGGATAATTTCTAGTTCACCTGCAAATGAAAAATCAAATATTGGTTTACTATACAGATCTAACGAAAAATCAAAAGTCACAAACAGGATTATTGATAAATGTAAAAATATCTCTAAGAAAGATTTAGAGTTTCCTTACAGTGCTATGGGTACAGTTTTTGGAGATGCAAGACCGCTAATGTCTGAAATTTATGGTGAAATTATCACAGAAAAATTAGAAAATTTTGGGAAATATATTTCTGATAAGGGATTAATTAATCTTGATGCTGAACATTATGTACATCTTCCATTAATTGACTGGCACTGGAATACTTTCGCAATTAACGATTCTTTTCGCACTAGTGACAAAATGATTTATTGTGTAGGAGATTCCTCGGGGTATGCAAGAGGTCTACTTCAAGCCGCAGTATCTGGCTGGTTAGCTGCAGAGAGTTTTGCTAATGAAAATTAATATCAAAAGAGTATTTGATCCTCTTTATGGCTTAATAGAATTATCGGATGAAGAATATTCAATTGTAATGTCACCTGAACTGCAAAGACTTCGATATGTACGCATGTGTAATATTAATTCGCTACTTGTGACTGGAGCATCTGAAATCTCACGCTTCGAGCATATTATTGGTGTTTTAAAATTAGCAAAAGAATGGACACAATCTAATAGTTCATTGTTAAATGATTTACAAAAAAAAGATATTCATGCTGCAGCATTACTGCATGACTTTCAAACTGGTCCTTTTGGTCATTCATTACAATATGTTTTTGAAGATAATAGTTCTAGTCAGTTCGTTCACGATGATATTCATCATGGTTCTAATTTAAAGTTTCACCAGACAACTGATGCGAATAGGACATTTTCTGGATACCCATTTATTTGTGAAAAAATTCTAGGAAAACGATGGTTTGATATTGCTTCCCTTATTAAAGGCGAGGGTAAGTTTGGAAAAATTATATCAGGGACAATAGATCTTGATAATATAGATAATGTTATTCGGTTAGCTTATCACGTTGGTGTAGCGAAAAGTGCAGACGCAGCTATTGCGATAGAACTTGCTAGGGATATGAAAAGTACTCCAGATGGTATAGAGATATCTGAATCTTCAGTTGAATTAGTCATGAAGTGGCAATCTATACGAAGAAGACTTTATGAACTACTTTTATTAGATTGGGCAGAATTTTCATCTAAAGCAATGCTTACAAGAGCATTGGAGCTCGCTGTAGATCATAAATTACTAGGAACTGATAGCTGGCTATTAACAGATTTAGACCTATTCAACACGTTAGAAAAATTATCTACTGGTGCAGCTCAAGAAATCGGTTATTTAATAAAAAAAATTCGTTGTGGTGACTTATTTCATCCTATATTTTTAGGCTCTAGTCCATCAATAGAAACATATAGTACATTTTCTAATATTAAAACAAAACGTGTATTTGAAAGAGAATTAATTCGAGAAATTAAAGAAAAATTAAAAGTAAATGTAATATTAATTATTCACCCAATTTTAGACTTAAAAAAAACAGATCGTTCTATCAATGTGTCGATAAGAGAGTATTCTACAGAAAAAACTATAGGAATTAATAGCAAGCAATTACTACTAGGTGTTTTTATTTCTAAAGAGATCCTATCCGATGTAAAATGCAGAAATGCAAAGAACTTAATTGTTGAATTTTTAGAGAGAAAAGGCCTTAAAAATTTACAACATATAAGTGATCCTATGATTAAACCCCAAACTCAACAATTGGAATTATTTTGAGTAATAACAAAACTAAAAGACAATTAGATTCTGTAGATTGGGATTTTCCAACACAATTTCAAGGTTTAACAAAGATATCTCACTGGTATCCTGGAACTTTTCCACCTCAATTACCTTCTACTTTAATCCAAGCTTTGACAGTTACTGATGATCTTGTTTTTGATCCTTATGGTGGTTCTGGGACCACTGCATCTGAAGCTATAAGACTTGGGCGAAAGGCGTGGGTAATAGATGTCAATCCAATAGGTATAGTAAGTAATTACCTATATATTTCTTTATTATTGTTTTTTGAAAAATCAGAAGAAGACTTAAAGTTATTATTTAATCAAATAGAAAATCTTATTACTGGTGGTACTAATGAAATTCTTGGTTTAGGTTTCAATGATATAAACAATAGTATACAAAAATATCATGAAATTGTTATTAATTTTATGCGCCCTTCGCCTACAGCTTTACTTGATAAAGCACTATTTGATGACGTTCCGGATTGGGAATCACTTGGAAAATGGATACATCCTAGAAGTTTAATGGAGCTTAAAGACATACATAATTGTATAGAGTCAGATTGTGAAAATGACTCTGTAAAATTATTGTTTTTTTCAATGGTTTCATCAAACTTGAGAGCTATATGCTCTCAAAATAAAAGTTGGGGGCACATAGCTGATAACGTATACCCTAAAGAATTTATCTATAAGGACGTAAAAACACAATTAAGAAAGTGGCTAAAAACTTTAAAAACCAACATATTAAAAGTTAAATTTGAAAATAATACAAAAATTGAAGGTATACGCTATTGGGCTGAAATATATAATTGGAATTCTTCAAAAGGTACAGAAAGCAAACCAGATAATATACCAAAAATAATAATAACATCACCTCCATATGGCGATGCGATAGACTATATATTTTCACAAAAACTTTCCCTTTATTTCTTAGGGTATGATGAAAATGCATTAAATAGCCTGAATACTAAAGAAATAGGAGCACGCAGAAAAAGGTTTAAAAGTGATTCTAGAGATAAATGGGCAGCTGAAATGTCTGAAGCCGCTGTGAAGCAAAGTAAATATATATCAGATGGTCTTTTTATCATAGTTTTACCCCATAAAAACCATGGCAGAGAGATCGGCATAAAAATGATTAAAAAAAATCTGAAAAGTAAAGGATGGTCACAAATATTTGAAATAGACCGTTCAATTAGCCAAAAAAGAACTAGGCAATCATGGACTTCAATAAAACAAGAGACGATAAATATCTTTAAATGTGAGCTAAAAGATGACTGACATCATTATAATATTTGGTGCTACGATTGATGAATCGTTAGCCACTCTAAAGAGATTAGTTAATTTACCTTCATTATTCACTTGTAAATTTGAAACTACATGTAAAAAAAAATATAACGAGAAAGAAGGTATTTATCAATATGTTGGTAATTGGGATAGTAATTCTTATCAACTGGAATTAACACTTAATAACATTAAATATGGAATACCAAAGCAAAAAGGAAGCAATGTTAAATATATTCTATCTGCTTTAGATATAAGTCATTTTGATAGTATTTTAGAATATAGAAAAACATATGAAGGAACTATTCTTACCATCGGTGTAGAAAATACTAAGTCAAAAAGTAATTCTACAGAAAATATTTCACAAAAAAACAGCATTAAAAACTGTGATATTTTAGTCCGTGGAACATCTCAAGATATTTTTGATGCGATCGTTGTATCAATCAAATGTCTAAACTCAAGAGGTGGGGTCATTCAAAAATCTTTGCTTGAAAAATTTTTGAAAGCAAGAATGCTGCTTGATAGAACATCTAATAAGCTTTCACCAGCTAGTTATGATCTTAGATTGGGTGATGATGTATGGTGTCAAGGAGAATTTATTAAGCTAAGTGAAAGCAATCCAGTCTTAAAAATACCTGCATATTCTTATGTTATAGTTACTTCAATAGAGATCGCATCTCTGCCATGTTTTATCACCGCTCGTTTTGACCTTAAAAACTCATTATTTTTTCGTGGAATAATTCTCTCAAATGGCCCACAAATTGATCCTGGCTATAGAGGCTCTTTATTTTGTATGTTATATAATGGTAGTGATCAACCAGTTGGTATTAAAAGAGGTGAACACTTTTCTACAATAGAGTTTACAACGACAACTGGGGTGGATCTTGGTTATAGAGATGTATATCAGAATAAAACAAAACTAATAGATTTTATGCCATCATCTGCAGCAGTTTCTGAAGGTGGTCGAATTTTAGAAAAGACAGAAGACAACATTAATAAATTATCTGATGAATGGAAACAGTTTAGAAATATATTGCTGGCTACTTTTGCATTCATAGTGTCTCCTATAATTTTGGTAAATTTTTATATGTTAACTTCATGGGTAAGTACAAATAAAGACGTACAAGCCAAATTAAATCAGTGGGAGGAGCATGAGAAAAAAATTAAGGTATATGAAAAAACCATAGAAGAAAATAACAGGCAACTAAAAGAGTTGAAGGTAATAAACCAGAAAGCTCAATCATATCTAAAAAAACTTACAAGTAAACAGACATATGACTCAATGCCTGTACGTAGACACCACCCATTTAGATAGCTTCCGAAAAACTAAGAATCCAAAGTGGTTGATAGCTATAGCCGAATTCAAGTTCCAAGTGCACCACCATTGAGTTAAACACATCAAAAGGTGTCCGATAATTGAGGCATTTTCTTGGCCTATGATTCAATAAATAAATGATCTTTTCAAGTTCTTCTTCCGAGACATCGAGAAAATTGGTTCCTTTGGGTAAATAACGACGAATGAGACCATTTCTTCCAGTTCTCCAAAGCTTGCATTCTCGCTCCCATTGTCTAATGTCAGGGTTTTCCGGTATTTAACCAAAATTGTCACCAGATTGAAATATTTTAAACTCTTTGAAATTGCCGCTTTATAGGATTTAGGGATTCAATGTATTCCATCTCCAATCGCTGCAACAGGTCAACTTGGTTAATTCAGTCCTATCAGAAATAAGTTTTTAAATTAAATTCTCTCGAAAAATCACTTCTGTCCCATACCTGTAGTTCAGGATATTTCCCTAGCTAACGCTTGAATGCTAAAAGCAGCCATTTTCTTGTTCGTTATAAATAAGTAATTTTCTCTTAAGTGGCCATTTAACTCGAAATTAGCTAAGACCAGGGGCCATGACATTCCAGACATAAAACTATTTATAAAGTAAAAAAATTTATAATATCCGTAATAAAAAAAACTATTACTCGACATTCCATCACTTTTCCTATACAGTCTTCAGACGCTAGAAATAAGTCTATTATTTACATCCTCCATTTCGATGTTTTACTCATAACACCTCGTCCTGCAGTTCTAAGTTCCAGTCAATATTTTCAAGCAATACAAGCCTCTTGTAGGTGCATTTATATTTAAAATTCAGAATATTCATCATTCTGATTTCAACGATGTTCCGTCAAGATTTAATCCTAAAATGGAATTCATCGATAATAGCCATTTGCGTTTTGCATATAATTAACATGGAATTATACAAATCCCTCTGTTCTTATCTACTACATTGTAACGCCATTGGCTCTTTTATACAGAGAGAATGAATGATTGCAGTAGCAAAATCGGCGATTAGTGCCGAAGATAAACAGAAATACAGCCACCCTATACCCAATCGAGATTTTATTGCTGGTTTGTTGAAAGACTATAATAAACCACTATCTATCCCCCAACTCATGAATCAACTTGACTTGTCTTGTGATGCAGAGTCTAAAGCCTTAAAAAATCGTCTTCGAGCGATGGAACGCGATGGTCAGATCGACTTTAACCGTCGTAGTAAGCAGTATCGCCTCATACAGGAAAATGACCTTATAACAGGACGTGTTATCGGCCACCGAGAAGGCTTCGGTTTTCTTGCCCGTGATGATGGTGGCAAAGATTTATTTCTTAGTAAAAGCCAAATGCTAAAGCTCTTCGATAAAGACCAGGTACAGGTACGTATCACTGGCACTGACCAACGTGGCCGTGAACAGGCAAGCTTGGTTAAAGTTTTAGAACGTCATACATCACAAATTGTTGGTCAATTATATTGCCATGAAAGCAACTTCTATGTCATTGCAGAAAATGATCGCATTGCCCATGAGATAGATATCGACCCACAACACCTGAAAGGAGCCGAATCAGGTCAGTATGTCGTCGTTACGCTAACCGATTACCCTTGTGACAAATACAATGCCTATGGGCAAATAACAGAGGTTTTGGGTAATGCCCACGACCCAAATATAGAAATTGACGTGGTCATGCGAGAGCTTGGTATCCCACATGCTTGGCCAAAAGATGTTTTAGGTGACGCGAATTGCCTCGGACATGATGTTTCTAAAGCGGATAAACAGCAACGAGTCGATCTTCGAGCATTACCTTTTGTCACTATCGACGGTGATGATGCAAAAGATTTTGATGATGCTGTTTATTGTGAAGCCCTAAGTGATGGTGGTTGGAAGCTCTTCGTCGCAATTGCTGACGTATCACATTATGTTACGCCAAATAGCCCATTGGATAAAGAAGCACAAACGCGAGGTACGTCGGTTTATTTTCCGGGACGAGTTGTTCCCATGTTACCTGAAGCGTTATCTAACGGCTTATGCTCATTGAATCCAAACGTAGATCGCTTGGTTATGGCTTGCGAAATAACCATAGATAACTCAGGTCAAATGCGAGATTACTGTTTTTCTGAAGCGATTATTCATTCACATGCAAGGCTTACTTATTCGCAGGTTAATGCGGTACTCAATAAGCCTGATACAAAGCTTGGAAAAAACACTATCCGACAATATGCAAACCTAGTTCCGCATATACACGTGCTCTACCAACTTTATACTGCTCTTAGTAAAGCCCGCTCTGAACGCGGTTCTATCGACTTTGATACGCAAGAAGTACAGTTTAAATTTGATCAAAAACGTAAGGTTAATGCAATTATTCCTATTCAGCGTAATGAAGCGCACATGCTCATTGAAGAATGTATGCTATGTGCCAATGTTGCGACAGCACAGTTCTTACAAAAGCTAAAATTGCCAGCGTTGTATCGTAATCACAAAGGCCCTCAAACGAAAAAGTTAGAAAGCTTACGTGCCTATTTAGCAGAGAAAGGCTTACAACTACAAGGTGGTGATAAACCTACGCCAAAAGATTATGACCAGCTTATGGCCAGCATTAAGCAGCGAGTAGATGCCGGTGCCATTCAATCAATGGTGCTACGTTCCCTCAGTCAAGCGGAATACAGTGCTGATAATCAAGGACATTTTGGTTTAGCGTATTCCAGTTATGCTCATTTTACATCACCAATACGACGTTACCCTGACTTATTAGTTCATAGAGCCATTCGATCGGTTATTCGTAGCCAAGAAAGTGGTGGGATTATCCGTCGCTTATTTAAAACAGTAACTGGGGTTGGCATGGATCCTGTCCAACGGCTGAACACGTCTTGGCAATCGGATGCGGTTAATAACTACCCTTATGGAAAAGCTTGCATGATAAATTTTGGTGAGCAGTGTTCTCAATTATCACGTCGTGCAGATAAAGCCAGTTGGGATGTAGAAGCTTGGCTAAAATGTGATTATATGCGTAACGCAGTTGGCGACACCTTCAAAGGCAAAATTGCCAGTGTAACCCAATTCGGTTTATTTATTGAATTGGATGGTACCGGTATTGAAGGTTTGCTACATATCAGTGACCTGAAAAATGATTACTACCAGTTCAACCAAGATAAGCAGTGTTTAAGCGGCGAACGAAGCAATAAAAAATATACCATCGGCGATCGTATCAGCGTAAAGATAGTTCGCGTGGATATGGAACAAAAGAAGATTGAATTCTCTTTAGCAATACCGCAGCCACAAAATGGTATGTAAGGTAGCAAGCTGGCCAATACTGAAGTTATGAGTGTTACAGGTGGCGTGAGAGTACAAATCAACAGAGGCAGGGAAAATTGATTTTTTTAATGATGATTTGTTTTGATTTTTGACAATTGTTAGTGTTTGTTTTTAAAAGTCTAGAGATATTTCGAACTCCTTGAAATTGCCGCTTTAAAGAGCTTAGGAGATTATGATTTGATTGGTCAAATTTAGATCAATTGCTATTTGTAGGTGGAGAACTATTGTGAACAAAAAGCTAACCCAATATTGTATTCGATTTATTCATTGCTAGCATCGAGAACGATATCGATGGGCTTTTGATCAAGATAATATCCATGCTCAACTAGGCGATTTAGGAGTGGTGCAACTGATTGAATCAATCCAGTTTGTTTTGCTTTAATGAGAACATAAAGGCTGCCAATACAAACCAAACCTTCTCGATCAGCTACCTTTCTACCAGCTTTTTCATCAATTAAAGCAGTCGCATTTAATTCTTTGGCTAAGGTAATAGCTTCAGCCTCGCCAGGATCTAAAATCTGACTTAATAAACGGCAATATTCATCACTATTGACTTTTTTTTCATTAATCCATTTATGTTTCAGTGCCTGCTGAATTGCACTGGAGAGAGTTTTAGATAAATCATGCAGACATTCATGGACGACGGCTGATGGAACAATAACTTGCTCAAATAATTCATTTAAGACAGGAAAGAGTTCCATTATCGTAATTGCGATTAAAGGGCTGGTGTCAGCGACGACCAGATTAATAGGACCTTTTGAGGTCAAAGTTGTTTTAACTCATTCTTCAATTGATCGGCATCCCCTAAAACACTCAAACCCACACAGCCTAACATCTTGATGAATTCATCGGTTTTCACACCTGCATAACGAGCGGCTTTGTTTAAAGTAAGAATTTCTTCTTCATACATTTTTATCGCCAGTGCCTTATGAGCACCTAACTCAATAAGCTGCTCATTAAAAGGAATATTGACGGTTAATGGTGTACCATTGCGGGAAATAACACTGATAACACCTGCATCTGCCTCATGAGCATAGTCACCAATCTTTTCTCTTAGATCTCTTATTCCAAAATATTGCATTATTTCACTCCAACAATAATGTGTAATCAAATGATGGCACATTGCTGATAATGCTAAAAGTGGCATCAATATGTACATATTGATTACTTTGAATTGCTACTATCAGGAAATATGTAGTGAAACAGAGAAATTTTCTATAGCTATTAAAGGTCAGCTTCAACAGTTTTTAATAGAAAATAAATTCAACTCTGCAGCTTCGAATTGACGAGCTTGCCACATATCATAATCCAATTGCATGTCTGCCCAAAGTTCGGCTCTACCACTTTTATCAACACCTAGCCAATGTTCAATTTTCAAAGCCATTTTAGGTGATATTCCAGTATGTTCATTTAGCACCCTGGTATATTGACATCCTCATAAAAATTATGATTCTTCCTTACTTAGAAAGATCGATAACTTTACCGGCCTTTAATAATTCATCTGTACGTACATCTAAATAATCATAAAAACTTTTGGGATACTTTTTATAATGCCCCTCACCAACATAGCGTAATACTTCTGTGAAATGATATTCGTAAAGCAAACTCTCAATTCTCATTATTTCGGTGCCTTTATCGAAAAGAACAATGCCTGGACGATAGGTTAGGTTTAACTTTTCTGCCCACTGACGAGGGGTTGTTTTCTCTCCTTCTATACCTATCATTGGCTTTGTTGATAAAGCGTCTAGGCGCACAAAATGAAACTTTTTAAGAATTGAATTAACGTCTGCATTTTTTAAGTAACCATCATGTAAGGCGTCACAGGCAATACAAGACTTATCTTCAAAAAGCACAGCCAAGGGCTTGCCAGTCAGTGAGTTTAAATTGCTTGTTTCTGATAATAACGGATGGGTTCGAAAAGAATACGTTGCTTTTTTCTGTTTATCGATAAATTTGGCTAAAGAAGTTTTGGCGTAGGATTTGGTATGAACATAATCAAGAACGTGTTTAAAATCACCGACATTGCGATAACCATTAATTCGGGCAACGTGCTTATTATCTGAATTTAGAAAAATAATAGTGGGTGTATAAATGACTTTAAAACGTTCCGCAAGTTCTTTTTCAGTAAGTGAAATCGCTTCATTTAATGCCACTTCTCTGTCCCCCTTAATATTAAGTGCAATGACATCAAAGTTTTCTTTAATAAAGGCAGTATATGGTGCATTCTTTAAGTTCTCTTCTGTCATTTTGTTGCAATATGGACAACCATTTAAGTGCATAAATAACATGACATGTTTATCAGAATCAGCAGCCTCTGATACATCCTCAGCAATATCAAGGAAACTCTCTTTAAACCAAGCAGGGTGTTTAGAAACCTGTCCTCCAATAACCTTTCCTTCAGCATAACTTAATTGAATATTTGAAGTCATAATAATAAGTAAAAGCAGCAATGAAAGTGAAAATTTATAAGGGAATCGAAATACTTTAAACATCGTTTTTTCTCCTAAACAGATTTAGACTAACTTTCAAGTAATTCTCACATATTTTCATCTGAAACAATATTATGGTAAATACCAACAAAACAATTAATAATTTTTTTAGCGAATACTTAGAGTTAAATCAATCTTATACTAGGGTCTGTTGACTTTTCATCTAGCCGACCGCATCTATTGTCACTTGGAGACAGTATATAACAATGAATCGGTTTTATATCATTAGGCATGGTCAAACCCTGGACAATGTAAATCAAATTATTCAAGGCCATAGTGACTCGGCGTTGACCGAGACGGGAATTTCATCCCTGATTGAAAGAGCAAAAAAACTGGCATATATTCAATTTGATAAGATATTTTGCAGCCCATTGCCTCGGGCCAAAAAGTCATTATCGACTATTACACCGCATCTTCGTTATCCAGCTGAAGTGCACTATTCGGACAATTTAAAAGAGATTGACTTCGGTGACTATACTAAACAGCCATTGATAAAACTTAAAGCCTTAATTCATTATCATAAAGCAAATCCTTCTAAAGCCTACCCGCAAGGGGAAAGTGGTGAGCAATTAATTCATCGTGTTTGCTCCTTTATGGATACAATTAATCAACAGAATAAAAATAAAGCTTTTTTAGTCATTACACATTTTGGCGTTTTGGAAACGATAGTGACCAGTTATGCGGATGGCAAATTTAATGATATAAAAGACCATAAAGACAATATTGCCAAATTAACTTTTTATACTGATAATGAGGCTTGTTTAGAGTGGATTTAAGAATTTGTGAAAACTTGAATAAAAGAAGTTAAAGTCCCAAAGTAGCTATTTGATGATTTTTAAAACACTGCTGATGAAATGGACATAGTCACCCAAGGTTTGATTGGTGCAACCGCTGCACAAGCTGGCGCAAGGCCCAACGAGGTGCGGCTGGCCTCTTTTGTTGGATTCTGTGCACCACTGTTTGCCGATGCCGATGCACTCATTCGTTCAGCCGAAGATCCACTCCTATTTCTGGAGTATCACCGCCATTTCAGCCATGCCCTATTGTTTATTCCCATTGGTGCCCTAATCGCCTCATTGCTGCTCTGGCCATTATTGAGAAAACGGTTGGCATTTAAGCGGATCTACCTTTACGCATTTCTCGGATACGCCACAGCCGGTTTTCTGGATGCCTGCACAAGCTATGGCACCCACTTGCTCTGGCCATTCAGCGACGATCGAATCGCATGGAGCATCATCTCCATCTTCGATCCAATATTCTCCTTGGCGCTGATCGCTGCCATTGTCATTGGTGTTGTAAAATATCAACCACTTGCAGCGCGAGGCGGCATGATGTTCGCTGCCGCTTATCTATCTCTCGGCGCGATTCAGCATAATCGTGCTGAATCGCTTGCACATTTGCAAGCCCAGCAACGAGAGCACATCACCGAGCGCCTGATCGTCAAACCCACTATGGGCAACCTGCTGCTATGGCGTTCTGTTTATGAGACGGGTGGCATGTATTACATCGACGCAGTACGTGTCGGCCTACCCGGCAACCACAAGGTTTTTACCGGTAATATGGTACAAGCCTTTAATATCAACCGTGACCTGCCTCAATTGACGGATCAGATGATGGCCTATCGCGACATCGAGCGTTTTGAATTATTCTCTGATGGGTTTCTGGCCTGGCACCCGGAGCGCCCCAATGTCCTGGGGGATGTACGCTACGCCATGCTACCGACCAGCAACCGCCCACTTTGGGGTATCGAGTTGAACCTTGACGTACCTAATGAGCACGTTACATTTAATACCTATCGCACAATGTCCGATACCGAGCGTAGGGCCTTCTTTGCTATGTTGTTTAACTAACTCAAACCCTGATCCTAGAAAACGCAGTTGCCATCTACTCGGCTTTGGCTCCAAGCGTCGCTCTACCTCCCCCATCCATGGGGTCGTCGGCAACTGCTCCTGCGTTGCTCTAACTACGTGCATCCATGCACTAGATGTTTGCCAAGATAGTTGTTCCATTCTTCAAGAGTTTCAAGTAAACTGCTTTAAACCTAAATTAATCAGTTGCCCCTACTGCGAATGGCTAAAGCACTAAATCTTAAGACTTTTCTGGAACATTTTGACTGCACCCGTAGGGTGACTACGAATAAAGCCAAAATAACCCATAAAAACCTTAATCGTCAGCACTTTAGACATTCTCGCCACGGCTCAACTGACTAATTTAGGTTAAATGTCGCCGTTTTGGTGCGCCATTTCTTCTAAGCTATCCCTCCTCAATCTACCATAAATTATGAGTGACTCATTCTCTGAACAATTGAAGCTATCTCCACAGCTCAGTATTCCGCTCCACGAAATTGAATTTAATTATATTCGAGCCCAAGGTTCTGGTGGCCAGAATGTGAATAAAGTCTCTACCGCAGTACATATGCGTTTTGATATTAATGCATCTTCTCTTCCTAGCATCTACAAGCACAAGCTCATGCAACTTAAAGATAGTCGTATTAACACGGATGGTATTCTAATCATTAAAGCACAGCGTTTTCGCAGTCAAGACAAAAATCGCGAAGATGCCCTAGCGCGGCTCACCGAAATCATACATAAAGTCATGCAGACTCAAAAAAATCGTAGACCCACAAAACCAACTCGAGGCTCTCAGCGCAGGCGAATGGATAGCAAAACTAAACATGGCCAACAGAAAAAACTAAGAAAAAAAGTTAACTATTAATTCTAATAATCACTTTTACCCTAATCAACATAATCCTAAAAAACGCAGTTGACTTCGTAGCGAGGTCCAATTAAGTGCTAAAGATTAAGGATTTTATGGATTATTTGGTTGCAGTAGAACAACTGAATTTCCTAGGATAAATAACCTTCATGCTCTAAAGGCAACTCCATAATGAATATTGCCCCATTTCCAACTTTACTCGTGGCCGAAATTTTCCCCTTTAAATTTTGTGTGACCAAATTATAGACTATATGCAGGCCCAATCCCACACTACCCACTGCGCGATTAGTGGTATAAAAAGGTTCAAAAATTTTTTCTAAAACCTCTGCCGACATACCTTTCCCTTTGTCTTCGTATTGTATAATCAAGTTTTCACCTTGTACTCGGAAGCGAATAATTATTTTCCCCGCACGACCATTTCGATAGGCATGAATGACCGTATTACTGATAAGATTATTTAAGATCAAGATAAAAATTCCAGGATAACTATTGATACTTAGCAACTCATCTCCCAGTATTTCAACGCTATGGGATGATTGTTCTAACAAAGGACAAAAATTAACTATGATATTTTGCAAATGGTTTTTCAGAGCAAAAATACATTTTTTTTCCTGCGATTGATCCACAGCCAACAATTTAAAACTTTTAACCAGTTTTACAGCACGTTTAATATTATCCACTGTCATTTCACAACTTTCTGACAGAGATGAAAGCAAATCAACAGGAGCGGTTCGATTCAATCCATCATTCTGATAATATTGTTGAAATTTCCTAATTTGTTCTTTTAATAGTGTCCCTGCCGTATAGCTAGTCCCTAGTGGAGTATTTAGCTCATGAGCCAAACCAGCAACTAAACTTCCTAACGACGCCATTTTTTCTGATTCTATTAATTGCTTTTGAGCAACTTTCAAATCTTGCACGGAACGAGATAGCTGTTCGGTTCTTTTTTCCACTTTGTTTTCTAATGTTTGGTACAACAATGCATTCTCTAAAGCGATTGCCACCTGAGAAGAAAGTAATTGCAAGGTGGATAATTGTTCCTCTTTAAATGCCCCCGAAGTCAGATTATTTTCCAGATATAAAATCGCACGCAATTGTTGCTGATATAAAATGGGGAAACACAATAATGAACGAGGTTTATATTGTTGAATATATTCATCCTCTGTATATTTAGTCTCTTCATGTGCATTATTGAGCACTACTTTTTCATGGGAACGAATCACATAGCTAATAATACTTTGTGGAACCCGTCCATTCATTGCCAAAGAGCACAAAACCATTACATCCTCCTTATCCACACTTGCCTGCGCTTCAACCAACCAACGGCCTCCATCCGGTAATAATAAGACGGCATGTTGCGCTCCCGCATTCTCAATAATAATTTTTAACATTTTTTCCAATAGGCGATTTAAAATAACTTCACCCACAATGGTCTCAGAAGCTTTCATAACACTTTCTAAATCGAGAATTTTTGAAGACTGTACGATAGTTGGCATCATTCCCGTACGATTAGAATGCTGATAGTTTAAAATTGATTCATCCACATGCTCAGGCTGAGAAAACAAATTAGGGAATTGAAATTCTAAATCACGAAGTTTAGCTATGGCTCCCCAATTTTTATAACGATAATAGGCTTCTTGTATATAGAGATGCCCAATTTTTTCCATTTGACAAGTTAAGTAAAACTCAGCCGCCAGTTCATAGCATAACGCTGTTTCATGCAGAAAATCATTCGCCTCAGCTGCGGCTATGGCTTTTTCAAAGGTTCGCATAGCAACCAGTTGTTCACCAGTTACAGCCGCCTTAACAGATTCAATCAGATCATATTTATGCTGATAATTTTTTGGTCCATGCTCTGCCCATGCTAGAATTTTTTCTTGATTTCGCTCAACACGCATTAAAAACTGCTCTTGCTGCTCAGCAGACACCATTGAATAGTGCTTTAATAACGCCAACGACTGATAAAAAGGACGTTGCCCAACGGGTAACAGTCCGACCATTGCTGACTCATTCTGCTCGGCCAAATCAGCAAAATGGATAGCCTGAGGATAGTCTCGGAAATAATAGCAAAGAATAGATTTAGCTAAATAGCTACAAAATAATGAAGTATAATTTTTATTTTTTTCCAATACGGGCAATAGCTCAAGTTCATTAAAGAATTCACCATTGAGAATAAATTTATCCGTACTCAAGCCACTGAGGTTATGGATCAATTGCGCCCAAATTTTTCCATAATAAAGCTGAAACTCCTGGCGTAATGATTGAATGAGATTAATATATGGTTGTTGTTTTTCATTAATGAGTGCTAAATTTTCACCACTAAGAAATAATGTAAAAATATAATTAACGGCATTATAGCAAGCAAACTGAATATCTCCCGTTTGTAAACCAATATGTACCGCATTTCTTAGAGGTTCAGTGGCAACTCTAGGGTGCTCTTTCCAATGAACAATAAAAGCATTATACAAATTATCAACTCGGCATTGGGTTTCGCGCGCCTGAAATTTTTCTAATACTTTAATGGATAATTGGCCAAACTCATAGCCTGTTTCGATGTCATCCAAAACACCGCACAATAATGTGCCATAAAAACCATAGGCAAATGCCGAGGCCCGACTATTTCCATATTTAACACACAACTCAATCATGGTAAAAGCAATCGGCGCTAAGAGTTTAGGATTAGCGATTACCGATGGTGCAAACAAAGTCATCAGAATGGACATAGCCGCTTGTTTATTTGGGTCTACCATCTCTGGCAAGCGATAATAAGCCTCCATGGGAAGTGTCTCAGGCGCTTGTTCTGCCAATTCTATCTGTAACAAATTCAAAACATTTAGGCCACTTTCGATAGCGGCATTCATTTGGTTCTGAGCGATATACATTTGCATTTGAATATCTAACACTTTTACTTTTTCCAATAAACCATTCGCTCGCTCAAGAACTACTTTAATTAGTTTTTCAGCAGCTTGATAATGAGTATTTAAATACTCAGCTTCGGCTTTTTCAGTCAGTATATCCAATATCAATTGATAGTTAGTTTGCCAGATATCATATTCTTGCTTACTATCTAAGCAGGCCTGGGCACAGGATAAATATTTTATCGCGGCATGATAAGCCGCAGCTTTTTTAGCGTGTTGTGCCGCTTTTAAATTTAGCGCTGCCAGATCAATTTTTTCGGTTTCTTTTTCAATTGAAGGTAAAGCAATATTTAAATGATCAACAACTTCAAATAGACGCTCTTCCATCCCTTGTTGCTCGGCTAATAATAATCGGCCTATTTGCCAATGCACACTAGGCTTTTCCTCTTCAGCTATCAACCAATAGGCCGCTTGTTGAATTCGATCATGCTGAAACCTAAAGCTTGTATTTAATTGATTTTTTCGAAGCCTCTCTAATTGTTTGTAATTCTCATCCAATGGCATCAAAAGTTCTGCCTCAATAGCATCCTGAATATTATGCAAAACAGATTCTGTGGTTTGTTTACTGATTATGACCAGCGTATTCAGATCAAATTGATTACCAATACAGGCTGCCAACTTTAATAACAATTGAGTTTCTATTGAGTATTGTTCAATTTTGTTAGCTAATAGCTGCACTACATTATCAGTAATATTCAATTGATAAATTGCAGCAATATCCCACTGCCAATGACCACTCTTGGGGGAAAAGTTTATTAAGTGCTGCTCGTATAGAGAGTTGATAAAGCTATGGGTAAAAAACGCATTGCCCTGCGTTTTGGCATACACTAATTGAGTCAACTCCTGAATTTTTTCTTTATTATTATCGAGTTGATGACTATCTAAGAAGGTATCACTAAGCATATGGTTAATATCTTGGGGGATTAAATTATCCAAATGCAATTGATTAATTTGAACTTGCTCTTGTTTTAAATCTTCTATCATCAACATTAAGGGATGAGTCGCATCAACTTCATTATCTCGATAGGCTCCAATAATCAAAAAATACTGATTATTTTCATTAGCCATTAGTAATTTTAATAAATTGAGCGATGCAGAATCGGCCCATTGTAAATCGTCAATAAACAGCACCAGGGGATGCTCCTTATCACATAGGACATTAAAAAAACTTTTAAAGATCAGATTAAATCGGTTTAGAGACTCCTGTCCTCCAACTTCAACAACCGGTGGTTGAGACCCAATAATTAATTTCAATTGTGGAATGACATCAATTAGAACTTGGCCATTGTCAGCGACCACATCCAATATTTTGTTTTTCCAGAAAGACAATTGTTCCGAATTTTCGGTTAATAAATAAAGACATAATTCATTAAATGCCTGGCTCAGAGCATAGTAGGGAATATTACGCTGATATTGATCAAACTTACCGGCAGCAAAATTTCCATTATGTTTGCACATCGGTTTATGGACTTCATGTACTAAAGCGGTTTTTCCTACCCCTGAATAGCCGGCGACAAACATCATTTCAGCACTACCATGGCTAATACGTTCAAATGCCTGTAGAAGAATAGCTATTTCATCACCACGACCATAAAGCTTATTGGGGATAGAAAACCTCCCCGAAAAATCATTTTCGCCAAGACTAAAACTTTTCTGACCATCTAAACATTTTTCTAAATCTGCTTTTATTCCTAGAGCGGATTGATAGCGTTCGTCTATATTTTTCGCCATCATTTTATCAATAATATTGGACAGTATTGGTGGAATCAGAGAATTTAAGCTGCTAACCGGATCGGCCTTTCTTGCAATATGGGCATGGATCATTTCCATGGGAGTCTGAGCTAGAAAGGGAAGACGATCCGTTAATAACTCATAAAAGGTAACTCCTAATGAATAGATGTCAGAACGACAATCCAGGCTACTATTCATTCTTCCAGATTGCTCTGGAGATATGTAAGCCAAAGTGCCTTCTAATTTATAGGGATTAGTTAATAGCGGGGTTTCTCGCGAGAATTGACAAGCTATGCCAAAATCAATGATTTTTAATTCCTGTGTATTTGGATTCCAAATAATATTACTGGGATTAATGTCTTTGTGGATAATATTGGCGGCATGAACATCCGCTAAACTCTCCGTCATTTTTATAGCCAGGGTTAAAAAACTTGACCATTCCAATCCCATGCCTTCTTCATCCAAAAGCAGATTCAGTGATCGCGCCGCATTATCTTTCATCACAATAATTAACCGACTTTTGAATTTTTCCAATGCAAGTACAGAAATGACTCCTGATGATTTAATTTTTTGGCAAATTTCATATTCCCGCTGAAAAGCATTTAAATCCTTCAGGTTTGGATACTCTTTTCTGAGAACTTTTAAAATAACAGGGTTTAAATCACTTTTTCGATAACCTCGACAAATAATTGAATTATGGCTTTCATAAAGCACGGTATCAATATGGTAATGAGGCAGGATAAACATAAAAGAAAGGGACTCCAATAAATCATTTCTAGATATATTCCCCATATCTAGAATATAGAAATTTATGCATTTTTTTGGGTGGTAATAAAAAGTATAGGCAGCTAATCTTGTGCTTTCAACTAATGAATTAATATCACCGAATAAGATCGTCAGGCTGAAATTTACAATGTGATATATGACGGATCAATAATTAGCCCTATAGTTTGTTCAAACACGGCCAATGCCCTTAGGTAAGGAAATTTATTTTTCTTTGCGACCAGTTCAGGTAGAGCATGGATAGCAGAACAAGGAAGCTCAATTAAGCCTACGTCACCACAAACTTGAAGAGCAAATTCATCCTGGGTCTGTTTGATCACTAAAAGGTGTGGTTCTTCTGGCGTAGTCTCACTTTCTGTTAACTGAATACCAAGCAATTCTTCTATCCTGAGGGCGGGCAATGGTACCGCTCTTTCCTCAGGCATTACTTGCATCTTCGCGATATAACGCCGCTCTATCAGCACCGTAAAATTTTCAGTGCGAATGACAACCAAAGCAAGACTCTTATTAGCTAAACTCATTAAAAATTTGCTCTAAATTAAGCAAAGTGACCGCATGTTCGTTAAATTGTATAACGCCAAGAACATAGGGACCTATAGATTCAGGAAAATTATCCGGAGCAGCATGTATTTCACTTTCAAGAATATTGATTACATCAATAACCTGGTTTACACAAATACCACTACGCATACACTGTCCACCCATTGTCTGACCCAGTAATATGGTTTCAGAATCCCTATGTTTATCAAGCTTTAGAATTTGAGCAATATCAATTACCGATTCAATTTCACCACGCAGATTAATGACCCCAATGAGTGATGAAGGACATCCGGGCACAAAAAAGACCGGTGTGCTTTGAGGTAAAATTTCACTAATATTATCCCCATAAAAAGCATACCATTCCTCAGCTAAGCTGAAGATGACTATTTGAAGCAACGCTTCATTGACGTCAATAATTTCTTCAGCCGACACTATACCCTGGCGAAGAATTTCATCCAATTGTAAGTTGTTATTACTCATTTTCGAGCTTCTCTATCCGATTCCGCCCCGCATTTTTAGCAATATATAAGGCTTTATCGGCATTATTAATCAACTCTTGCAAACTGCTAAAATCAGGATAGGCCGCAACCCCTCCACTGAGCGTACAAGAAAACTCTCCTTGCTCTGAATTGAAGGTCACCTTTTTAAAAGCCTCTCGCAATTCATCAATTATTCCCACAGCCCCGGCTAAATCTACATCCGTCAACACCATTGCAAACTCTTCTCCACCATAACGTCCTACAAAATCAGATTTGCGTAAACGTTGCTTAAGAATCCGTGACAATGCTAATAAAACTTGATCCCCAATGGCATGTCCATGACTATCATTGACCTGTTTAAAATGATCCACATCTAACATAGCAAAACACAGTGTATCATGCCTGCGTTTTGCCGTGATTATGGCTGTCTCTAAAGAGTTTAAGATAGTGGTATGATTGAGTAAGCCGGTCAAACTATCTCGTACCATTAAAGAACGTATTGCTTCCATACGTTCTGTTCGCAATAGTACTTCAGAGATTAACCGGTCGGGATCGATTGGCTTGGTCAGAAAACCATCAGCCCCAACTCGCAAAGCCGAAAACTGTTCGCGCGCATCGGTTTCGCTGGAAAGATATACGATAGGCATACTTAAAAACTCGGGTAACTGCCGTATTAATTGCGCCAACTCCCGACCATTACATAGGGGCATGTACATATCGACCAATATCAAATCCGGTTTAAATTCAAAAATCACATCGAGAACAATGTCAGCCCTATTAATGATGCGAACGGTCATACCGGCTTCTTGCAAAATTAAGCGGTGATATTCGGCTATTTTAGTATCATCATCGATTATCAAAATTCGGTGCGGTTCGGACGAACGAGGAGTTAAAAGACTATCAAGAGTCTCCACTAATTCCATGACTTTAAATGGTTTAGTGAAATAAGCTGCACCATTAGCCTGTACTGCATTCAATCGGGCTTGGAAATCATTTCGGGCAGAAATAAAAATAACGGGTATTTTTTTATCGTGGAGTCGGTTCAATTGGTTAATGCAATCAATCCCAACTTGCTCTCCATCGGGAAACATAATATCCATAATAATGACATCTGGAGGTGACTGTTTAATGGCTTCTAACATATCTTTGGGCTGAACAAATACCCGAGTCGTATAGGCAAAACAAGTCAATTGTGTTCGCAAATTTTCCAATAAAGCGGGATCATCATCACAGATATATATGCTAGGCGTTTGTTGAATTTCTTCAACACCCAGGCCTTTTGTAGAAAGCTCAAAGGCTGGAAACGACTGGAGAGAGGGTGTATAAGACTGAGTGACTATATCAGTCTGTTCTCGCAGTTCTTGTAACATGGGCCGTAAATTTGCCAATAGCCCGTCGTCAGTCGATACTTTGCCATCCTGTATTCGCTTCAATAAGGATTCTGCTTTGATGGCAGCTTGACTGAGCTCATACAAACCAAACGAAGCGGCAGTGCCTTTAATATTATGCACTTTACGATGTAATTCTTTATGAAAACGTGGCTCATTAGGTTGTTGCACAAGACCTTGAAAGTCAGTGTCAATTTCGTCGAGGCGTTCCGGCAGCTCAGCAAGAAAGCTTCTTCTCAGACGTTCCATTTTGGCTTGTAATGATTCGCGTTTTTTTTCCATCATAGTTTCCGTCTAGCCGATAATTCGGCAAGTTATTTCGCCATTACTTGATTTATGGTATTGATCAAAGATTCTTGCAAGGAGAAATCTTTAGCTAAACAGGCATTCAGTCCAGGTTCTTTTTGTAACGCTGCTTCAGGCTCATCACCACTCAATAAAATAAAAGGGACTTGTCCTTTAATTTCCTGAAACAATTCGATTCCTGTGATTAGAGGCATATTCATATCCGAAATTACCAAATCAATATTTGGCTTATTGGTATAAATTTCCAGTGCTTCCAGACCATTTTCTGCCACGATAGTTTCATACCCAACATCTTCGACTATAGCCGCAACCATTTCAGCGGCCATGGGATCGTCATCTACAACCAAAATCAGCATTTATCTTTCTCCTATACCAGCAAATTATGTAATGTTTCAATCAAGTTACTCTGCTCAAAGTCCCCTTTCACAATGTATGCATCGGCACCCACTTCTATTCCCCGGATCTTATCTTCTTCTTTTTCTCGTGAGGTTACAATAATTATGGGAATGTGCCGAAATTTGTCATCCTGACGTAAACGTTGAGTTAATGAGAACCCATCCATTCCAGGCATTTCAACATCAGTCAAAATCGCATCAAAATGATCGGCACAGGCTTTTTGCCATCCCTCGATCCCATCTCGTGCCGTGGTAACCCGATAACCGTGCGCTTCCAATACATCTTTTTCGATTTCACGGGTATTTAGTGAATCATCAATCACCAATACATGGCGATGGTTTTGCTTTGAACTGCTCATAGGCAGTGCTTCCATACTCCGTTGTTCTTGGCTAGCTCGTTTAATCAGTTGTGACACATTTAAAATACTGATCAATTCATTTTTTCCGGTCATTACCATTCCGGTTGCTAATGGCATTTTTTGCATATGGGAAGGTAGCGGTTTAATCACCATATCCAATTCATCGATTAATTCATTAATAATCAGCGCTAATTTTTCATTGTGGGTTTTCACAATGACCAATAACATTTCTTTTTTTGTAGGCTGAGACTCCTTTAAACTCAATAAGCTGGCTAATGAAACTACCGGTATCAATTCACTACCATGATTTATTATTAATCGTTCGGCAACTCGAATCAAATCACCCACCTTCACTCGTACTAAGGTGGAAATATATTGTGCCGTAAAGCCAAAGCAAATACCTGCTACCTGACAGAGCAAGACTCGCATAATCGCCAAAGACAAGGGTAGTTTAAGTGAAAAAGTCGTTCCCTGGTCATTACTAACAACATCGATAACACCCTGTAAATCTTCAACAATTGTCTTTTTGACCACATCCATACCGACACCACGACCGGATAAATCCGTAATAATGGCATTGGTACTAAAACCAGGTTGAAAAATCAACTCAATGACTTCTTTTTCAGTCAAGACATCGGCTTCAGCTTGCGTGTAAACCCCTTTACTGACAGCTTTGTTACGAATATGCTCTATAGACAAGCCAGCACCATCATCTTGAATTACAATTACCACCCAAGTCCCATCTTGATGAGCAGACAACTTTACCTGTCCAAATTGGCTTTTACCCTTTGCCTGCCGAATATCAGGTGCCTCTATACCATGATCGATTGCATTACGTAACAGATGTACGACGGGATCACTGAGTTTATTGATCATTTGTCGATCCAACTCTATTTCCCCCCCTTTAATACGACATTCCACATTTTTACCAACCGAACGTGCTAACTCGCGAATTAAACGCGCGGCAGGATCAAATACAATAGAAAGAGGTAACATTCTCATAATCAAGGCTTTATCATGCAGCTCTTCCATTAACAACTGTTGTGCTAAAACATCGTCACGTAATTGCTTTTGAAAAGTTTTTAGATTAGACGATAAATCACTATTCACAAGTTGTGGGGGGAGTTCAGCCTCAATTTTTTTTGCATCTAAAAGCCGTTGTTGCATCAAGGCATGGCTGGAGACGACTTCACCCATTAATTTAATTAATTCATCTAGTTTCGAGAGCTGGATTCGAACGGTATCGGTAGTTTTAAGAGCAATATCAGGACTACTTTGTTGAACCTGAGACGACGATTCTTCCAATACCGTCATATGTTGTTTTTTACTTACAATCTTATTTTCAGGTTCCGATTGTTGAACAGATAAATCCCCCATGTTTCCTTGAGCAGCATGAGATAATCGTTCACACAATTGCTGATTCACCTCGGGCAGTTTTTCATTTTTTTCCGCAATATCAACTAAATTAGAAATTAAATCCACGCTATTCAGTAATAGTCGCCCTAGCTCAGAAGAAAAGCCAATATTACCTTCTCGCAATGCCCCTAACACATCTTCTAGTTTGTGGGCAGTTTCACTAATGGTTATCAACTTAAGCATCCGCGACGAACCTTTTATGGTATGCGCCGAACGAAAAATAGTATTGATAGTTTCCACTTCATTAGGATCACGTTCCAATTTTGCTAAGCCATTTTCAAGCAGTTCAATATGACTACGCGCTTCTTCTACAAAACGCAGTACAAAACGTTTCATATCAATGGCCATGACGTTTCTCTTCATGGTTGATATATAAATTAGCGTCAGCCGATAGTTTATGCAGGTGAGAGCGACATAATAATTGAATATCTGCGCGACGAAATGAGAGTGGAATAACTAAGCGATTGGTATAATTTTCACCAGGTTTATCTAATTGTTGTAAAACTAATTGATATTCCTGCTGGGCTTTTTTAGAATGTTTGGTTTGCCGATATAAACCGGCTAAATAATAGTGAGCAGGCCAACAGTCAGTATGGATATAGAGGGCCTTTTTAAACCAATCGATAGCATCTTGAAGATGATCTTGCCACTTTGAGATCATGCCTAATAATAAAAATCCATCCACGGTAAAGGGTGCCATATCCAAAGCTCTTAAGGCGTAGTCACGTGAGTGTTCAAAGTCTTGTCGGTTAAATAAAATAAAGCTCTGTAGCAAAAAATTTTTTAGTGTTGAATGACTATCTCCTGGCAAAGTATCCAATATTTGAATGGCTTTTTCATAATCTTTTTTATCAACCAGGTTAGCAGATTCATTGTTTTGATTCGTAGTAATAGTTTTCTGATACGACCGTCTATTTACGTTTAAGTCGCTACTTTTATAATGGTTTAACGAGCTTTTTACTGTTTGACTTTTTTGCACTGGAATTTCTAACCCAGCTTTTACTGACTTTCCCGTTGTTTTGACAATGCCATTCGCCTTTTCTTTTGCAAAATAAAAGATATTGCCTTCATGTTTCAGTTTCAAAAAGCCAAAATCATTGGACATGCTTTCTGTCATGCCAACAATTAAATATCCCTGATTTTTCAATAAGGAAGCTATTTTTTTTTGGATAACAAGCCGAGTCGCCGGATCAAAATAAATCGATACATTACGGAAGAAAATGATGTCCATATTTCGCAATTCTGGCGCAATTGTATTCGACACTATATTCATATAATGTAAGGAAACCATTTGCCGAATTTCTGGATCAAGTATAAAACCAGAAGATTTATCTTGGATAAAATAACGTTGTTGCAACTGGGGGGAAATTGCCCGAAACTCCATGGAACGATAGCGGCCTACACGCGCTTTTTCCAGAGCCTTACCATCCACATCACCACCTAAAATGGTAAACATTTTGGCTGCTGCTGCGCCAAATTTTTGGTGCAATACCATAGCAATTGAATAGGGTTCTGCGCCAATTGAACAACCAATACTCAAAATTCGAATCGGTCTCCCGACTGGGTTATCAGCTTGAATTTTGGGAACCAAAAATTCACATAAAAATTCGAGTTGTTTTGGTTCACGGTAAAAATAAGTTTCATTGTTGGTCAGTAAACTGACAAGTTCTTTTAACTCGTCATGATTGCCCTGCAATTTTCTATAATAATGTCGTTGACTTTCAAGTCCATGAACTTTTATTCGAGTATTGATAGCCTTTAATAATAAGTGTTCATTTTTGTTATAAAAATTCAGACCAAACTCTACCTTAGCAAGTTCTTTAAATACCTCAAGTTCTGGTTCCAATATGGTCATGAAGCTTTGTATCCGCTAAGAGATAGCATCTTACCTGGAATAGCATCAAGAGAAAGCACTTGGTCAATGCATTTCTGGCTAATGGCAATTTGATTCATTCCAAAAATAACTGATGTATGTTCATCTTGCGCCAACGTAGTTCCGCCTTCTGCATGGATCTCTTGCATACCAGCAACCCCGTCATTCCCCATCCCGGTACAAATAATTCCAACACTTTTGTTACCATAGGTATTGGCAACAGACTTTAGTAATACATCACAACTGGGATGGTAAATACTGTTTTCAGCTGACGAATTAAAGGTCACGCAACGATTTGGAGCGATTCGCATATGATGTTCCGCTGGTGAAATATAAACTTGAGCAGGCTGCAGACGTTCCGCTTCTCGAGCAACTTTTACCTCTAATGGCACATTATTATTCAACCATTCTGCCATTCCCTCGGTAAAACCTTTACAGATATGCTGCGCGATAACAATGGGGCAGGGGAAATCATTAGGCAATGCTTTAATAATGGACTCCAAGGCATGAGGTCCGCCAGTAGATGAGGCTATCGCAAATATTTCTTTGTGAATTAAATCATTGGATAAATTCAAATCCGCGTAACTTGCTGTCGGATTATCCAGTGAATTTGAACTAATCGGGCGTAAATGTTTTATCACCTTAATTTGGGATAACATTTTCACCTTTTGAGTAAACTCTTCAATATCCAGGGCTTCTAATTGTGGTTTTCCCATGGCCTCCAGCGCGCCATGGGAAACAGCCCTATAGGCATTTTGGGCATCATCCAAGGAACTGATCACCAAAATTGGTACCGCCTGCAGAGCCATAATACGCTCAATGGCCTCATGTCCTCCCATGACGGGCATTTCCAAATCCATGGTTACCACATCGGGTTTCAGAGATAAAACTTGCTCAATTGCCTGTTTACCATTTTCTGCAAACCCAACCACTTCAATTTCAGGATCGGATTCTAATAACTCACGCAATAACTCTCGTGCAACAAAACTATCATCCGTGATTAAAACTTTTATTTTCGAGGCAGTATTTATCGACATCAGTATATATAAATAATTTGCTTTTAAAGGGACTCAGAACCTTTTGCCAGGTTCGAAGTTTTAGTTGGTTTAGTTGCTTCAGAGACTTTAAATTGTCCCACCAAAGACTTTAAGTCTGCGGATAATTCTGCCATATGCCGACTAACATCCGAAATTTGACTAATGGTTTCCTTGGTATGGGTACTTGCAGTCACAATTTCTCTTAGGGCTACAACAACCTGGTCACTGGCAGTTTTTTGTTGTTGCGTGGATATTGAAATCTGTTGTGCTGAGCTGGAAGTCTCTTCCGCACTATTAACCAATTGAGCCAAATGCTCCGAAGTTTGCTGAGATTCTAACATCCCTTGCTCAATTCCATTTGCCCCTTTCTCTGAAGTAACCACCAGCCGGCTAATTGATTCTTGAATTTCATTCACTTTACCTTCAATTTCTCCGGTGGATTCCGTCACGCTATCCGCCAAGCGCCTAATTTCAGCAGCGACTACTCCAAAACGTTTACCCGCTTCGCCAGCGCTGGAAGCTTCTAGTGCAGCATTAAAAGCAATCAATTTGGTTTGATCCGCCAAAGCATTAATAATATCCATGATTTTACTGATTTCTTTCGACTTACTGCCCAATTCAACAATTTCATGTAAACTATTTTCATTGTCTTCTTGGATATCAATCATTCGTTGACGCACACCTTGTACTGCTTCAGAACCTTGTTTACTGCTGTTCAGGGTGTGATTAGCTATACCGACAACTGAATTGGCATGTTCAGAAATTTGGGATGAAGAGGCCGAAAGTTCTTCCATAGTCGAAGTAATTTCCGTCACCGAGGCAGATAATTGACTCGAAGTCGCAGCTTGGCCTCCAACTTCTGAACTCAGCTGTTGAGCAGCACTATGCACAGAACCTGAGTGTTCTAGTACTCGACGAGCAATTTCGCTTAATTGTTGTTGCATTTCTCCAGCCGCATTAGCAAGCTGCCCTATTTCATCAGTACTGGTATTTTTTATTTTCACGCTCAAATCGCCTTGAGCAATCTTATCCACGGCCGAAATAACTTGTTTAATTCGTTTAACCAGGCCCCGTGCTGAAATAAATGACAATACAACTCCCAAAATTAAAGCAAAAATTCCAATTACCATTGAGGTTGAACGAGATTTACTCAACGCCGCCTGATAACGACTCCGATCCATGGCGACTTCTATTACACCAATAGGATCCCCCGAAAAATCTTTAATCGCTTCTGCAGTAACTGCATGAGACGTCCCATTAATGGTCTGATACAACAATTGAGAACTGCCGTCCAAAGCCATTTTTAATACTGATGCTGCCAGCAAAGGTTTATCGCCGACCGTTGAGGCAAAGGTTTTAAAGGCCTTATCTCGATAGATATGTAAACTCACTTCGACCCCATGTTTCTTTTTAAACGCATCAAAAAACGGTTGTCCAAAACTCATGCCAAATTCTACCGACCCTTGATGAACCCCGTTATTAAAAACCGGTACCATTCCACGCGCTCCTAGACCTGCGACCCCAGATTCCAATCCTCGAGTTGGCTTTTTTATCTCATTAGTACGGATAACGGTATGACGAAATGAAGATAAGTCGTCACCAAATTTTTCCGGCTTATGCAAACGTAAAAAGGATATTGCAGGAGGGGTATGAAATTGAAACTGACGCACCCCATATTCTTTCGATAGGGTTGGATATGAAGGCAATAATAAATTCTTTAAAGATTCCCTATCGCCTTCGGCAAATTTTGTTTGAACCAATGGAATATTCGCCACCAAGGCACTTAAGGCTTCCCCTAACCGAGTTTCCGCTGCAATTCCATTGGATATATTATGCACATAACCGCGCAACTCTTGTTGCTCAGCCAAGAGAATCAACTCTTTCATATTATGTAAATTTGAAAAGGTCAGGATTCCGCCTACAATAACAATAGAAATTGTCATTGATATGGTTATTTTTATCCAGAGTTGAATATTATCAAACATAAAGCTTCCAATTTTAAAATAGGCAAATTTTATATATAAGCTAACTGCTTATATCAAATAAACGTTTAATTAGTAACGCATATTAATGGGTTCCCTATCCAATGGCAACTATACTATCGTACTGTAAATTTATTTTTGACCAAAAAGAATAAACCAATATGGAAGCTTACCCAATCCATGACTAAACTTATATTAAGAAAGGTAATATTCAAACTATTTATTTTTCTAGGAGCTAATCATGTCTCATATAAAAATTGCCCCCAATGTTGAATTTAAAATGGATATCGACTTAGAAGGGGTGAGCAAACATACCCGGGATTATGATGTACAAAAACATAAACCAGAAATTTACGCTGAATTTGAGAAGCGATTAAGAACAGTATTTCCGGAAGGTATTAAAATTGATAGCTTTGACTTTGGTTTAGATAAAGATAAATATTAAACTGAATTCATCCCATAAACCATTATTATCCATTTCATAGATGGAGCCTATAGAGCGCAAGTAAGGTTATACATATATTACAGATTTGTGACAATTCATGCTATGATAAATAAAGTGCCTGACACAATATTTTATCCAATTGAATCTCTTTAGTTTTTATTCTCAAACTGGAAATTTAACAATGGATACCAGAACTACCTAAAATCTAAAAAACGAATATAAAAACTTATTAGGAGTAGTTATTGTGAATAAAAAGAGCAATCCGCATATCCTTGTTCCTGTTGATTTCTCCATTCAATCCGAAGCTGCATTAATCCATGCTAAAAATTATGCTGAATGCTTCAAATTCAAACTATTAGTCCTTCATGTCATCCATGATCCAGCCGAAGTTTCCGGTTATTATCAAAATGTGATGAAAAAAAAGCAATTGGTGCGTATGGAAGATAGTGCTGCCCACATGTTGGATGACTTTTTAAACAAAATGGCAAAAAAACATAAACCGCTCAAAAATATTGATCAAGCTGAATCAATTCTGGTTAGGGGACTCCCAGTCAATCGAATTTTAGAAGTGGCTAAAAAGTTTAATGCGACCATGATAGTTATGGGTAGTAAAGGGCATACAGGCTTTAAACACTTGTTATTGGGTTCTGTTGCTGAACGGGTAGTACAGCTTTCTCCCATACCAGTAACGGTAGTTAAAACATTACCTAACGACAGCAATTATGGTGGACGCAATGTGGCATAGTTTTATTTCAACTCCTAAAAATCGTTTAAAAGTCGCTATTTTTTCAGCAGCTGCACTGTCATTATTCTGGATTTCAAACTCTGCCTTTGCAGCTGGAAACAAACAAGAAATTGATTGGTTAGTCATGGCCATGCAACTTTTTGGTGGATTAGCCATATTCCTCTTCGGAATGGAACAAATGGCTGAATCCTTAAAAGCGGTTGCAGGTGAACGCATGAAAGGAATCCTGGCAAAATTGACCAGTAATCGTTTTATGGGGGCAGTTACTGGCGCATTTGTCACAGCAATAATTCAATCATCATCAGTCACAACAGTTCTAGTGGTTGGCTTTATATCAGCAGGCCTTATGTCACTGGCTCAGTCCGTTGGTGTCATTATGGGAGCCAATATTGGTACGACCATTACGGCTCAAATTGTTGCCTTTAAAGTTACCAAAGCCGCTCTTTTAATGATCGGCGTTGGCTTTTTTATGCTGTTCTCCGCCAAAAATGAAAAAATTAAGCAGTATGGCACTATGTTAATGGGGCTTGGAATGGTGTTTTTTGGCATGAGCGTGATGAGTGAAGCCATGAAACCTTTGCGCACTTTCCAGCCGTTTCTGGATCTGATGGTGCATATGGAAAACCCCATATACGGCATTTTAATTGCAGCCGCCTTTACAGGATTAGTGCAATCCTCTTCTGCGACTACGGGTATTGTAATCGTCATGGCCAGCCAAGGCTTGATTACCTTACCGGCCGGTATTGCATTAGCATTTGGAGCCAATGTTGGTACCTGTGTAACCGCAATGTTGGCTGCAATTGGAAAACCACGAGAGGCTCTACGAGCCGCATTAGTACATGTGATTTTTAATATCGCAGGGGTACTCGTCTGGGTGGGTATCATTCAATATTTGGCCGATGCCGTTATTACCCTGTCGCCGTCCTACCCAGAACTGACGGGAACCGAACGTTTAGCTGCTGAAACACCGCGTCAGATTGCCAATGCGCATACCATTTTTAATATTGCCAATACCTTAATATTTATTGGCTTTACCACTCAACTAGCTCGCTTGGTAGAACTCCTGGTTCCCGACCTTCCCTTAGAAGAAGAAGGTATCATGATCCGAACCAAATATCTTGATGACGAATTAATTGCGACTCCATCATTAGCTTTGGATCGGGTTCGGATGGAAATTTTACATATGGGCGAACAAGTTGAATATATGATTAAAAACATTATGCCTGCCATTCGTTCCGGGGATAAAAAAATGTTGGCAGAAGTGCAATCTCGGGATGATAATGTCGATATATTGCATGGTCACATTGTTGATTATCTAGGTAAACTAAGCAAAGTTAATCTAACCCAATCCCAAACCAATGAATTTTTAAGGCTTATGGAAGCCGTTAATGATTTAGAAAATATTGGTGATATCATCGAAACCAATATGGTTATGGCCGGTGAAGAGCTGGCCAAAAAACAACTAAGCATGAGCAAAAATACCCAAAAAGTTCTAAGTAATTTCCATGCTGCAGTAAGTAAATCCGTTTCTTCTGCGGTTCATGCGGTTTCTCAAAAAAATGTTGAAGCCGCCCTAATGGTTACCGAAATGAAATCCGACGTCACTGAAATTGTCGATACTTCCAGTATGCACCTTGCCGAGCGTCTAATAGCGCAAGAACCTAATCGAGTGTTAATTTATACCGTCGAAGTGCAACTATTAGAAAACATGAAACGGATTTATTACTTTTCTAAACGCATGGCAAAAACAGTTTTACCCGAAGAAGCATAGATCTAAAAGGCCCTCCCTCATATTTTACGAGGGCCTTAACATTGACAGGAGCTATTGTAGGACAGTTATTAAAAAACTATAATTCAGGCAATTATTCTCTTTATATCGTCTGATTGTTGAAAAATTTATTCCTTTTCTTTTTAGTTGCTACCTTTCTGGCCAATAGTGCTCTAGCAGAATCTATTCAGAGCGTAAGTGTGGAAACGGAATGCCAGCGCATTGCTAATAAACTCGCAAGCATTGGATATGAAGAATGTATCGCTCGTCAATTAAGCCTGAGTGACGGACGTTCGGTCAAAAATGCTCCACTTTTATTAAAAGAATACCCTCCCTTAAAAAAACGAACACCTCTTGGTAAGATCTTAGTCGTCGGAGGTATTCATGGAGACGAATATGCCTCAGTCAGCGTGGTATTTAAATGGATGAAAACCCTCGACAAATACCATTCAGGACTCTTTCATTGGCAGGTCATCCCACTCGCCAACCCCGATGGACTGTTACAAAAAAAATCCACTCGTCTGAATGCCAACGGAGTTGATCTCAATCGAAATTTCCCCAGCCATAATTGGGACCAATACGCTTTGGATTATTGGCAACAGGAAACCAAAAAAAACCCACGCCGCTACCCTGGCCCCAAAGCAGTCAGCGAACCGGAAACTCAGTGGTTATCTAAGCAAATTACCCGTTTTCAGCCGGACATGATTGTCAGTGTACATGCTCCCTACGGCATTATTGACTATGATGGCCCGAATAAAGGCCCCAGTCACCTGGGTCATTTACCTCTGAAACCGCTGGGAACATTTCCCGGTTCATTAGGCCGTTATGCCGGTGTTGATAAGAATATTCCCGTCGTGACCATCGAATTAACCTACGCTGGCATTATGCCGTCAAGACAACAAATTTCCCATATTTGGGTGGATTTAGTACGTTGGTTAAAAATCAATGTGCCCATTCAATCTCAAGCCAAACAAGCTAAGCAGGAAAAGTCCGGCAAGGAAAAGCCCAGAAAGCCCAGCCAGCCAAAACAACAGATTGTAGAGACAGCTAATAGTAATACCAACGACGGATAAAAAGACTTATCTAAATATGTGTAAATTAAGTATTGAAGCCTTTCAAAAGCAATTAGAAAAAGAACAAAGCGATTATCACTTGGTCTCTGAAAAGGATGCCCAAGACATTCGTTTTCAATTTATTGGACCGTTTATGGGAGAAACAGTCATTTGGCATGCCCAATTACTGACCTTAGATACCTATAATCAGGTTCAAAAGTGTCAACTTAACTCCCAACAAATGGATATCCAAGCCTTATCCGCTGGACACTATAAAATTCAAATCATCTTAAAACTACCCCGCTTAAATTCAGCCTCAATTAATATGGCGATCAAAATGGTTCGCCAATACAAACGTCTAAAATTGGGACTTCACCACTGGAATTAACCGAATAGCTTTGACTACGAGTAACTTACATTCACATTACCATCGGTTGCATCAGCAACCAGACATGGAAACTGGTTAAGGCCATTTTCCCTATTGAGCCACAGATAGTTTGCTTTGGACAACTCTGCACATAGTTACTACAAAACGTACAATAAGTAATTTGCCTTAATTTCCTCATCGCTTGGTTAATGGGGCAAGCATCGATAGATTCATTGCCATGAAAATATTCCAGGGTTTGGCAATCCAAGCATATAATTTGCCCCCAATATACTGGAAGCCCAAGATGGGTCATCGTTATATATAGTCCAAATTAATAATGCCCCAGCTTAACAAACTCTTGCTTAACAGCTTTTGCTTGATCAAACTCGGTCTTGACAAACTAGCAGAGGCCCTTTAATCTATTCAATAGATTACTTGAATAGTGAGTTTATATACACTACCATGCTAAAAATACTAGGTTTAACAATAATTAAATGTATAAGGGTAACAAGGTGAACGCACGAGTACTCCTATTGATTGCGCTAATTGGCGGAATCATTTTGGCGATGAGTTATGCTGATTCATATAATATTAACCTTATTCAACACTGGATGGAAAAAGCAGATGTTTTAGCACCTTTTATTTTTATGTTGATTTATGTGCTGGCAACCTTATTTTTTATTCCTGGGTCTGTTATCACCCTAGCTGGAGGAGCACTCTTCGGACCGATTTGGGGAGTGGTTTATAATTTAAGTGCAGCAACTATCGGTGCAATTTTGGCTTTTTTAGCCGCGCGTTATATCGCCTCCGATTGGGTAGAAAAAAAATCCGGAAGACGGTTAAAAAATTTGATTAACAGCGTTGAAGCCGAAGGTTGGCGGTTTGTTGCTTTTGTACGGCTAGTCCCTATATTCCCTTTCAACTTACTCAATTATGCCTTAGGTCTGAGCAAAATCAAGATCTTAGAGTATAGTCTGGCTACATATATTTGTATGTTGCCCGGTGCAATTGCATATACCTATTTAGGCTATATAGGCCGAGAAGCCGCCAGCGGTGGCGAAGATTTAATTCAAAAGGCTATGTTGGCTTTAGCGCTATTAGCTATAGTGGCATTTTTGCCTCGATTTATTGCACGTTTTCGCGCTGAAACGCCTTCCTAAATCAGCCCCAATGACTATATCCGAACTCACCATTACTCATCCAACACGCACTTTGTCCGCTAATCAGCAGAACTTAATGCCGGGCCGATATAGTCTGACGGTTCAATTGTTAAGTATGGCCGCCTTTAGTTTGGCCTTTATCGGTTGGCTAAATGAAACCTGGTTATTTTGGTTTGACAATCCCATTTGGTTAAACCGTTATACTGAATATGGCATTATCTTAGGCTTTGGCATTTGGCGTATTATTGCTGAAAAAAATCCCTATACTCGTCGGCGTTTGACAATTTTAGTCTTTATGGTGACGGTATTTTGGTGGTTGATCCCCTGGCTTTATCCTTTTTATGAACCTTATATCGGGTTTCTTTGGGCTCAACCGGTCTTTCCTTCACTTCATGTCCCTGGCACCATCAGCTTTTTTTTAATTCTAGCGGTAGTATTTTTATTTGGTCGGCGCGTGATATGTGGCTTTAACTGCCCATGTGTAGGGATTCGAGAAACCGTTGGTTTTCCGTTTCGAAATAAAACACTTCGTTCCAAATGGACATGGCATTTACGTCATTCAAAATGGCTATTTTTTGGTTATTATGTGGGTATTATGGTGGTTACCCAGTTTCCACCTAACTCTTGGACAGTGAGCTTTGTCGGTGGTTTTTATGCATTGGTTGCCATAACCTATTTTGGCAGCTTTTTTATGGCTCCGTTAGTCGGCAATCGCTTTTATTGCCGCTATTTATGCCCTTATGGAGCCACCTTTGGTTTACTCAATCACGCTGGTTTTTATGGAATAAAAATGGATCAGGACAAATGCAATGATTGTCAACGTTGCGAGCAAGTCTGCGATATGGGAATTCCCGTTTGGCAACAAGGTCAAAAAGCAGGCCAGGTCACTGCCCTAGAAGATTGTATGGGATGTGCTCGATGTGTGGTTTCCTGCCCGACTGATGCACTCGCAATTCAAGATGTCCGCAATCTGTTTAAACGCTCCATGGTGCAAAATGCGTCTTATTTACTCAAACAAAATCCAGCCAATACAACTACCATAAAACGCCACGCGCCAATTCACCGAACTCCCAGCGAACGTATTCAGGATTGGTCCGAAATTACACCTCCAACTCAACTCAAAAGCATACAACAACAAGCCAGCCGCTGCTTAGATTGTGGAGTCCCAGGCTGTATGAATGCCTGCCCATTACATAATAATATTCCTCAATGGTTAGAAGCCGTCGCTCAAGGTAATATCAGTCAAGCCGCCCAAATTGCCCATAATACCAATAATTTTCCCGAAATTTGTGCTAGTGTCTGTCCACAACATCGATTATGCGAAGGAGCCTGCACCAAAGCAAAAGAATCAGACGGCGCTATTACTATTGGGGCAATTGAACGCTTTTTAACTGAAAATGCTTATCCTCAAATAACAAACTCCCCATCCTCATTAAACAACCCAATAGAGAAAAACCTGCACAAAAAGCACATTGCCATAATCGGTGCAGGACCAGCCGGTTTAGCCTGCGCTGATGAACTGAATAAGGCGGGTTTTCAAGTCAGCATTTATGAGCGCAATTCAAACATCGGAGGGCTATTGGCAACTGGAATACCCTCATTTAAATTGGATAAACAATTTTTAACCAAACGGTATCAATTATTAGCCCGTTCTGGCATTCAATTTCAGTTTAATTTTACCGTTACCAACAGCAATATTAGGCAAATAGTCACCAATTACGATGCCATTTTTTTGGGAACTGGCGCCCAAAAGTCTCGTTCTCTTGATTTAATAGGACAGGATTTAGAAGGTGTAACTAATGCCATTGATTATTTAGCTTATATTAATCATTCTTACAATACCGAAAACAGTGACTCTCTCAATCATAGCGCCAGCAATACGCTTGGACTCGACGCATCTAATAAACAGGTGATTGTCATTGGTGGAGGCGATAGCGCCATGGATTGTGCACGAGCAGCCATTCGACAAAAAGCCAAACAAGTAACGGTGATTTATCGGGGTAAACAAGCTATTTTACGCGCCTCCCCCAAAGAGTTTGAAGCAGCCAAACAGGAAGGTGTTAAATTTTTATTTGAACTCACACCACACGCGATTCAAGGGGATAACAGGATTAATAGTCTGGTACTTAATACCCCCACCAAAGCTCAACAAAGCATGGTTTGTCAGCAGCTTATTTTTGCTTTGGGCCAAATTCCCCAATTACCGAAGTGGGCTAAGACACTTAAACTCCAAACTAATAAAAACGGCACCATCCGCATTGATCACCAGGGCCGCACTTCAAATCCTTTGATTTATGCTGGAGGCGATAATACTAACGGACCAGACTTGGTCGTCACAGCGATTGCAGCTGGCCGCCAAGCCGCACAGGGAATAATTCACGATTTTCGCATAACTGGCCGACTAAACAGACTACTCAAGAAAGATCGAAAACACTATCAACAACAAGCTATTGCTTAATGACACCTGGCTAACCCAATTATGCTCAAATTTATTATTACCCTACAGATAATCCTTTTTCCCGTTCTATTATTGGCCCACCATACGAAAGATCATCTCATGCTGCAGGCCGATCCTCAACAGGTCATTGATTCCACCCAACGCGGTATGGTTTTTCAATGGGAATGGCTGCTCTGGTTTTTGCTTTGCTTTGTATTGGTGATCGGCTTAATTCGGCAATGGAAAAATAAATGAGTTCCAACAACATTTCTCGTCAAGATGCCAATCAAAAGAAAATAGCATTCCATAGGCCTTTCTATATTTGGATTCCCGTCATTATTGCCCTAATTACAATCCCGTTAGGATTTTACTATGTTAATTGGAATAAAAGTGGTCAAGGAGCCGGATTATACTCTCAAGACTGGAGTCCCGAAGCAATATTTGCTTATTGGGCACCCAATAAATTTTATCAATCCGTGGATACGGTTCAAGGGAATTTTAGCGGTCCACAATGTGTCCGGTGTCATGAATCCTTAACTCCTGGTATCGTCAACGATTGGAAAAACAGTCAGCATTATTTATCCGCTCAAAATCAGCCCAAAAAAAGAGTTTATTGTTCTGATTGTCATGGTAGTAACCATCAAAATCTTCGGATGCCAACCCCTGAAGTTTGCGCCAATTGTCATCAGCAACAACATACCCAATTTATGGATGAAAGGCGTTTTGGTTTTCCTTCTCATGCCTTAGCAATGGAACGCGTTTTTGATACCAACCATTTTGTCGATAAACCCAAAGCAGAAGTGACTGCTTGTTTACAATGCCACTCGGTAGCGAGCAAGTGTGATTCCTGTCATAGCCGGCATGAATTTTCAGCGGCTGAAGCCCGCCGTCCGGAAGCCTGTATAACTTGTCATAGCGGTCCTCCCCATCCCGACGATGAAAGCTATTTTGCATCGGCACATGGCCAAATCTATTTAGCCGAGGGTGATAATTGGGACTGGTCAAAACCCTTAAGAGCCGGTGCGTACAAAACTCCCACCTGCGCTTACTGTCATATGGATAATGGTCAACATCAAGTGGCCAATAAATCCATTTGGAAATTTGGTTTAAAACAAATCAACCCACTCACTTCGGGCAATCAAATCAAGCGTAACCAATGGCTCCAGCGTTGTAGCGAATGCCATGACAAAGAATGGTCCAGACAACAACTGAGCAATATGGACAAGGAACGAAAAGTAGCCTGGGACAAGCTCAATCAAGCAGAAAACCTACTTCGCACCCTAAGAGGAGAAGATTTGCTATTTCCACCTGCTTCAAAGCGTCCGCCCTATCCGAATAGTCCTATGGGACACTTTTTTCCCAGAGAACGTATCGGCTTTTTCGAAGGACAAGCTTCTGCTTTTTATAATGTATCGGCCATTGAGCGGGATTATTTTGAAATGTGGTATTTTGATAATTTATCAGCTTATAAAGGAGCTGCTCATGGAGATAGCCATCGCGTCCAAGAAAGCCACCTAGCTCTAGACAATGCATTAAATAAACTCAAAGCACAAGCCGACAATTATCGGAATATCCATAACCAAGAACAACAAAATGACCTAATCCCACCAGTAGAAAGTTACTGGAATAGCGGTGAATACACGGATCATAATCGAGAATATAACTAATGAAAAAACCGATCTATTTGATTATGCTGACTTGTTTAATCACCTGGTTTAGTGAGAGTAGTGCCCTAGAAGCCTATGATTTGCAGCAGCAGTATAACAACACGGAATGCATAGAATGTCATCAAAAAATCAGCCCCGCCTTAGTTAAGGCTTGGCAAAACAGCTCCCATGCCAAACCAAACTCAAAGCATAAACAGCAAGCCAATTGTCTCAGTTGTCATGCGGCAACACATCGAAATACTGCGGCTAAATCACGTCAAAATTCAACTTGCATCGATTGCCATGGCGGTAAAAAGGCTCCGGTGGTTCATAGTTATCGCAATTCAAAACATGGCGCCATCATGGCCATAAGCAGGAAAAAGTTCAATTGGGAAAATCCTCTAACGGAAGCTAATTATCGCGTTCCCGGTTGTGCTTATTGTCATATGTATAATGGCCAACACGACACCAAGCAAAGCATTCAAGATCCTCTCAGCAGATCCACAAACCTGAGCAAGCAGCAGACCGAACAATTACTTCGCAAAACTTTTGGTATTTGTGCAAATTGTCATGCACCACGCTATATCAAACAATTATTTGCAAATGGTGAAAACATGAAAAAAATGGCAAGAAAAAAAGTGAATGAAGCCAAACACTTAATCCAATCGCTAGGAAAACAATTTTCGACACATGAACTCAAAAACATCCAAACACAATTTAAAAGTATGCAAAATCACCTCAGCAATGTTTATCTCGGCATTGCTCACCAGTCGCCAGATTACCAGTGGTGGCATGGCCAACCCGCTTTGGATGGTGACTTATTAAGAATAAAAAGTATGCTCAGTGAACTCAATCGTTTACAACAAATAAAAAAAAGTGCTAACTAGTTCTCGCCTTTTACTGCTACCCAGAGGGTGACAACGAATAAAACCTGGTCAGCCGCACCAAGCCGGCCACACCTAGCCGGCCGCACCAAAATAATCCATTAAATCCTTAATCTTAAGCACTTATGGAGGCCGCCCAGGCTGAACCTCACCACGAAGTCGACTGAGTTTTCTAGGGTAATCTATGGTTTTTGATTTACAGTTTGCTAAGTACAACTTATATTGTGTACCAATAAGTGAAGCTTAAATTTGAATAAATATGGATATACTCTGATGAGATCACGAGCAACCCGATATTCCGAACTAATAAATGCTACAGTGCGTGGAGAACTAACCGAAACACTTCCGGTGTCTTTTTGGCAACATCATCCAATTGCGGATCAGGCTTCCACGACACTTGCCGATGCGACATGTCGGTTTCAAAAGGAATTTGATCTCGACCTAGTTAAGGTGACACCCGCATCGACTTGGCAGTTACGTGATTTTGGTCTGTCAGATAAATGGGAAGGTGATTTAATCGGCCGCCGCGCCTTTGGCCCGCCAGTGGTGAAGCAAGCCGAAGACTGGCATCGCTTAACTGAAATGATCTTTCCCAACAGCCATGCCGCGATTCATCTTGATGCCGCACGACAGATACGTAAGCGTGTCTCATCCGAAGTACCAGTATTGCAGACAGTATTTAATCCAATGTTTCTTGCTCAGATGCTCTCACAACACTATTGGTCCGAGCATATCCGCACCAACCGGGAAGATGTTCAGTTAGGCCTCGATGCTTTGACTGATGCAACCTGCCGGCTGATAGAAATGCTGTTCGACGTCGGAATTGACGGTATTTATTTCGCGGTACAACATGCCACTGACGATTTAATGAGGTATGAGGACTACGCCGCCCTTGCCGCACCAAGTGACCGTACCTGTTTGGAAGTGGCTCGCAAGGGAGGCCGGCTCAATCTTATTCATTTTCATGGTGATAGAGTCCACACCGGTCTTATACCAAGCTACCCAGTACATGCTCTGCACTACAATTTTACGGCTCATAATCCTCTTCCCGAAACGGTAGCAGATGAAAATCAGGCTCTTGTCAGCGGTGGACCTTCATCCGAACAATTCTTTAATGCAAATCCGGAAGAGATCAGTACCGAGGTTCGCTCTATTCGTTCACGGATGCGAGGCCATCCATATATGTTGAGTGCAGGATGTGTCTGTTATCCAGATACACCCTCCGCCAACATACATGCTGCGATCGCAATGGCTAGGCGTCGGGAGACTATTTAGCATGACCTTATCGAAATTGACTTGCTCCGATCTTGAGCATTCTGTGTATACCCGCTTTTGCAATGTAGCAGTTACCCGAGCAGACAACATAGCGATCATCGATGCCGAGACAAGTCTTGACTATCAATCACTATTAACCGAAGTCCAGCGTTTCGCAGCTCTTATCGCAGAGGTAGTTCCGCCAGGTGAACCTGTTGCACTGCTTTTGCCCATCGATTATCGTTATCCTGCTGCCATGTTAGGTGCCCTCGCTTGTGGTCGCCCCTATGTGCCACTCGATCGTAACTTCCCGAACGAGCGCCTGCGTCTAATCCTAGAAAATAGTGAAGCGCGCGCAGTGATTGCGGCATTCCCTAGCGATGTTGCTTCTCTCGACCTACCGAAAGACGGTCGTTTCGCCGTGGTGTCGGCAGAGGCCACAGCAACCAATAATGATGCTGAATACTTGGGAAAACCACACTCTGCAGCTTATGTCATCTATACCTCTGGTTCTACCGGTGTGCCTAAGGGCGTATGGCAAACTCAACAGGGATTGTTACACGATGTAATGCAATTTGTCGAGGCAGTGAAGGTCGTACCATCTGATCGACTGTCTCTACTCTATTCTCCGAGTGTCAATGGAGCAATCCGGGATATATTCGGCGCACTTCTCAGTGGCGCGGTACTTTGTATGTCTGACCTGCGTCGCGAGGGACTGGCTCAAGTGATTGAAAATTTGAGATTGCGTAAAGTCACTATATTTCATGCAATGCCGCCTGTCTTGCGTCTTCTTGTTCGTGCGAGCGCAGGAACAAGGCTCTGCCCGTTTGCTAGGATAGCTTATGTTGCAGGCGATCGATTCTTTAATCAGGATCTAAACGAGGCCCGTGATGCTTTGCCGCCGGGCTGCCCAATCTACACTGGAATAGGCTCAACGGAATGTGCCACGCTCTATCGCCACTGGATCATTCCTTCAGAGTGGCAGGGGGAAAGCAACCTTGTCCCTGTAGGTCATGCCATAATGGATCGTGAAATGTCCCTGATTGGGTCCGATGGAACAGAAGTCGCTCCAGGCGAGGTTGGCGAGATCGTTGTGACTAGCGCATATATCGCCCAAGGATACTGGCGTAATAGTACATTGACGGCTCAGACATTTCATCCAGACAAACGGGGTTACCGGACGTTTTGGACGGGTGACTTAGGCCGTATGCGCGATGATGGAATGATGGACTTCGTCGGTCGGGCCGACCGACAAATCAAGATTCGCGGCTATCGAGTTGAGCCTGCCGAAATTGAAGCGGTTCTGCGACAAGATCAACAGGTTGCCGAGGCTGCTATATTGACTGACAATAGCGGAGAATCCATAGAGCTTGTAGCCTATGTGGAAGGACACCAGGGCTCCACAGTGGATACGATAGCCTTAGCGACGTCACTTGCACAAACACTTCCCACATATATGCAACCCAAGCACCTCGTTGCTTTTCCAAAACTTCCACGTCTGGGCAATTTCAAACTCGATTTGGCCGCACTAAAAAGAATGCATGAGGCAGGGGCAACTGATACGAAAGTACAATTAACGTCGCCAACTGACATGGAATTGTGGGAAAAAGTGGCAAAACGATCGATAAATCCAGACCTGACGCTACAACAGCTTGGTCTAGACTCGCTGGAACTTCTTGAGATCGAGTTAGAATTGGAACGTGCCTCAGGTAAACCTATTCGTGATCTTTTTCAACCGATGGCAACTCCACGTGACATTCATATCGCATTGGAGCAGATAACGAAGCCATCGATGTCTTTACCGGTTACGCGAAGAGAATCTTATCTGGGTAACCTACCTCATCATCTGAGTAGGCTGATGCGTAAATCTGCCGGAACACGAGTTGATCGCAATGGATTGATTTATGCCCAAAACTTAAATGGACAAAAACCACCACTGCTATGGTGTTTCAATACAGTCAGCGAGTTTAACACCTTGGCTATAGCGCTCGGACCAGATCAACCATTGTTCGGTATGCGATCTTTCAACGGCCTACTGGACCCAGGTGCCGATAACTCCCGGCAAGAGATCAGACTTGCCGATCTCTATGCAGAAGCTATCCTGGACTCACTTTCAGACAAATGCCTAGCAGTTGGTGGTAACTGCCAAGCTGGTGCAATCGCCATGCGTCTTGCCAGTACATTAGCTCAAGCACGAAAGAGCATTAATATTCTCTTTCTTATGGAAAAAATGGTACCTGTACCCTATGCAGGTCGGCTTGTGGTTCTTTATGGACAGTCAAGTAAAATGCACAATCCCAAATTTCATTTTCGACAGCCGACAGCAGGATGGGATGCTTATTATCACGACTATAGCATTGTAGAAATTCAAGGAGAACACGGCAAGTTCTTCGACTCCGATAATATAGACGTTTTTGCTGGGACACTCGCCAGACAAATGGCAGTTGCAAGTTATCAGTATATCTCTGTGATGAACCCCGCTGCTCAACATGCCAAAATTACTTGTATTCCATCAACAAATCCAGATTGTATTCAATTAACAATAGAGAATACATCGGAGATTGACTGGAACCAAGGTGGTGAGGTTGGCATTTTGATCACTCTACATTCGCTCGAACCAGGAGAGAGCCAACGCCCCAAACGCCTACCCGACGCAGAGATGAGATTGCCCGTGGCTTTAAATAGTGGCGAAAGTTGGACCGGAGAAATTGCATTCCCACTGGGGCTCAATCACCGAATCTTTCGCTTGCGGGCAGGATTATGTATCGAAGGCGTCACTTGGTTTAACGAGGATCCTAGCTCGTGCTTAATTATCAATATCAGCAGTGTGGACTAAAGCCACGCCATGCTTTCGACCTTTCCTTTCGATCGAATCTTAACCTAGCTTAACTCTTTAATAAGGAAATTGGCCCTTCTTTTAAGAGCATCAAGTTCAGGTATGTATTCTTCGAAACGCTGTAAATCATATTGAATGCACTTAACCTGTTCCAACAGAGCCACTTTACTTTTCTTTTTTGTAGCTATCTCCGCTAAAATGGCTATTTTTTCCAGTAAATGCCGAATAATACTGGGCATCGCTCTTCCATTATAACGAACTTGTTCCAGGGCAGAAAAAATAATATCAGCCTCATCATTTTGAGCCGCTTGCATACGTTTAACCGATTTAGAATCGTAGAAATCTGTTGCCGGCGTTTCCTTTTCAAACAATATCACCAATGCCGAAGAAAGGTGATCCAGTACATGCATGGCAGTGAAGCTGTCGTTAATTCCCGGCGATAAGGCTCGGACAGCAATTTCCACCAAGTGTCGTATGGAATATTCAATATCCTGAGTCGGGGTTCGTGTTGCACCGATAATAAAACAATTTCTTAACTCTTTTTCAATCGATTCTGATAAACCGGTTGGTGAATAGACACGAAAACCAGCTTCTCCCTTGACCAAAAAATGTCCAGCCTTAAAATCTATCTCAAGCCTTAAATTTTCCCTCTCAGCAAGCGTTATAATTTCATCGTAATCGATATTTTGGACATAACCAGAGTATTGGAAAAAGATACTCTGACAAGTTATATTAGGATCATTTAGCCATTTTGCGTTTGAAATGGATTGCTTAGCCCCTTTGTCTGATCGATCCTTATCTGTGACTTCCTTGTCTATTAAATCTTTGTCCGTTACAGCCTTGCCTGGCAAATAGTCACTTTGACTGTTGGCTAGTCGCCCTAAAGCATTTTTCAATTCTTCGGCTACCTTTAAAATCACATTATCAGCGATGCAAGATTGTGCCACATGATGTACAAAGCCAAGTAGGACAAATAGATTAACTAAACATAGCATGAACACCAAGCTAATTGTAATCTGCGGTGTAATCGCCTCGGAGGCTCTGGAATGTAAAATAACAGTTAAAACAAAACACGCAATTACCGTCCCAAAAAATAAGCCAATAAAATTTTTTGTTTTATAGTCCGCCATAAATGTTTTAATTAAACGAGGCCCAAGCTGTGATGCAGCGAGAGATAAAACAACGATTGTAATTGAAATGGCTAATGTCGCCATTGTAATCATCGTCGATAAAAGGGTGATGACTACTGATTTGGCATCATCAGTAGTCCCTTGAAAAATATAATCGGGCAGTGTTATATTTTGCCAATAAGCATTTTCTAAAGCATAAATGATTATGGTAAGCCCCATAAAAGCAAGGCAAAACAGTGCCGGAACAAACCAAAAATTGGCTTTGAGTATTTGCCAGAAATTATATACTTTTAGGATCATTACTGAGAACCTACGCCCCCTTTCCTCTTCAAATTGGAAAACAAAAAACTTTTTGAGATTATTTTGATTTACTCTATATCAATTATATCAGCATCCTGGAGACTGTGTTTGGGTTCGTGTAAGAGATGACTGAAATGTTTAACAAGCATGTTGACCTCCTTTCAAGCATTTATAGAATAAACAGCAAGTAAACTGTTTTTACAATTGTAGAGGGCAACTGCATTTTTTAGATTCAATATATTATCTCTCTTTAAAAACGGTACCGCTTTATTTCCATAATAATTTAATTAGGTAATATCCAGTATACCTCAAAACATTAAAAACCAAACATTAATGGCTGTCAAAATCTAAGAATCAAGATAATAAAAAGGGGTTCAACAAATGTAATATTTGGTTTACACCATACTCAAGTTTGTCATCAGTAGAGCCAGAAAACCCTAGAACTAGACCACTATTATTATTTTGACCATCGTTCGTTGAGGTGTCATAGTGCTTTGACAAAGCATGTACATTGATACCAATTGCTTTTAGTTGTTGTTCAAGCCAAATATCATCAATATTTTTTTCTAAACGAAAATAAATGAGGAGATGCATACCCCCTTCCGGCAGTTCCGCTGTCATAAACTGTCCTAATTTTTGTTGCACTAAGTGGAACAGAAAATCACGACGATGACGGTATAATGTACGCATCCGACGCAGGTGACTGACAAAACGGCGATGCCCTAAAAAATCTGCCAATGCTGGTTGGATTGGGACGGAAGCCATATTACCTAATGATTCTTGGATTTTAAGTATTGGGGCTATAAGAATTTTGGGGACAATCATATAACCAATGCGTAATGTTCGGAACATGACTTTGGATAAACTGCCGACCAATATGAGTCGTTGTTCAGGGACAGGTAAGCGCGAAACCAAATGATAGAGAGGTGACATGGGCGTTTTTCGATACTGGAACTCAGAATCATAGTCATCTTCGATCAGCCAGGTTTGATGTTGTCGGCTGTATTCCAACCATTCTAATCGACGTTTAGTAGACATTGAAATGCCCAAAGGATATTGACGGGCGGGTGTCATCCAGGCAAGGTTTACCTTGGACTGAGGAGTTTGTATGCCTTCTTGATCTATTTCACATTCAAGCAACTTGGCTCCTTGACTAATCAGGCCTTGTCTTAGTGGGGGATAACACGGATTTTCTAAGCCGACTAAATTATTTTTTTGCAATAAAACCTGACAAATTAAAACCAAGGCATCTCGATTTCCGGCTGTAATAATGACTTGTTCAGGTAGACAATTAATTCCCCTTAAGGCTTTGATATATTGTGCAACGGTCTGTCGCAAGGACCAGTATCCACCGGGATGATTACCACGTAATAAGCTTGGATCCGGTTTTCGCCATACTCGAGTAAGACTGCGTAACCAATCTTGACTGGGAAATCCTTCGACATCTGGTCCTGAGTCGAATACTCCCTTATTGACAGAGGTTGTTGTCACATGTTCAATGGGAGTGGTTGGTTCCTCAACCAACTGTGGAAGGTTACTTAACTGACTCACAAAAATTCCCGAGCCTGGACGGCTCAATAATAAACCTTCAGCAATCAATTGCTCGTATGCGTTGAGAGCTGAAGTTCTAGAAACATATAGTATTTGAGCCAATTTTCGACTTGAAGGTAAACGTTCATTTGGCATTAATCGACTCTCATTAATCATTTGCCTTAACTGCTGGGTGATTTGTTGATAGATAGGTATTTTGGAGTTTTTATCTACATTAAGACTAAGTGTGGCAATATCGTCATCAAACTCCATGATTGGCCCCTAAAAATATGAATAAATTGGTCATTTATTAAATACCAGTATCAACATACAATTTCAATGCCTATCTACATAATAGTGAAACTTTAAGGACTTAACTCATGGATAAACAATTAAAAATAACCCAGCAGTCACGGGTTAAACGGGGGCGAATCCGAGCCAGTTATGATCGGGATTTGGTTTATAGTATTGTTGATGAAGCATTGGTGGCTTATCTAGGTCTGATAATGGATGATCGGCCGTTTGTATTACCCACCTCCCATTGGCGCGATGGTGATCGAATTTATTGGCATGGAGCTTCCAGTGGGCGTATGGTTAAAAGTGTAGAGGGACAACCCATTTGTTTAACTATAGCTTTATTAGACGGTTTGGTCATGGCTCGTTCTGCCTTTCACCATTCGGTCAATTATCGCTCAGTAATGTTATTCGGAAAGCCAGAATGCATTACTGAACCTCAAGAAAAGTCCCGGCAATTAGAACTTTTTATTGAACGAATTGCTCCCGGACGATGGGATACTTTAAGACCCATGCATAATAAAGAGTTAAAAGCGACAGGAATTATGTCGATGCCCATTGACGAAGGCTCGGCCAAAGTCAGATCCGCGCCTCCTGCTGATGATGAAGCGGACTATGATTGGCCGGTTTGGGCTGGAGTGATCCCCTTGCATCGGCAATGGGGCGAAGGTCAAGCTTGCCCTCGTCTCAATGCCGAGCAAGCAGCTCCCAAAGGTCCAAGTAATTATTAGTCTGTCGATATTCCTTTTAACCCTATATATTAAAAAGAAGCCTAACCCAATTTATTTATTTTGTGTCTATACTTAAATACAAGAAAAATAAACCTTAGCTTGAAGGTTTTCATAATATGGGTAATGACATATTACATTTTGAGGAAGAAAAGGAGGAAAGTACTGCGCCTCAAAAACTTCCTTGGAAAATTATGTTGGTTGATGATGAACCGGCCGTTCATCGAGTGACCCTATTGTGTTTGGATTCAGTTCAGTTTGAGCAGCGAGCACTCAAATTCTATCATTGTTATTCCGCTACTGAAGCTAAAAAAATGTTGGCTGAAGAAGAAGATATTGCCGTCATTCTTTTAGATGTTGTGATGGAAACAGAACAAGCCGGGTTAGATGTTGCCAGGTATATTCGAGAGGATTTAGCCAATCGCCTGGTTCGTATTATTCTTAGAACTGGGCAGCCGGGTAGTGCACCGGAAGAGGATGTGATTGATAATTATGATATCAATGACTACAAATCCAAAACTGAATTAACCAGTGAAAACCTTCACACATCGGTAGTCTCCGCCTTACGCTCCTATTTGGAGTTATCTAAATCTGAGTTGCTACACCAGGCGCTCACAAAAATGCTTAACAGTTCAGAGCTTATGTTAAGCCAATCCAAACGACAGCAGTTTTTAGAGCAGTTAATACCCCATGTCAGTGCCATATTGCCATTAGCGCAGCAATTTGAACAGCATCCGGTTATGATTCATCTAATTGAAGTGGATTTAAAAAATACGACCGTGTCTGAATTATCCTCATTTTATCCATCAGAAAACCATAATAACCAAGCTCAGCAGTTGCCTGATTGTTTTACCAATATCCTCCCACAGCTCTGCCAGCATAATTCAACCAGTCTAATTGATGGTAAAATTGCCTTACTTTATGTTTGCCCATTGGCAACCAATACTGAGGGTGCCAATGAAAAAATGATCTATTTAGGGATTAAGTATGACAATCCCATTGAATCAGAGGAACAAAAGCTATTGCTAAATCTAGCTAATAATATTGAAATAGCCTGTCATACGATCAGTTTGCAAGAATCGCTTGCTAGCATGAATCAAGAATTGGAAAAAAAAGTTGTTTTACGTACTTCCGAGCTGGAAGAAGCCCGTCAGAGAGCAGAGCAGGCAAATCAGGCCAAAAGCAATTTTCTATCTAATATGAGTCATGAAATACGGACACCGATGAATACGATCTTAGGATTTACCCAAGTCTTAGAACGATCACCCGAAACTAAGCCACAACAAAAACATATCTTAGGTAAAATTTCCAAAGCGGGTCAACATTTGATGGAAATCATCAATGATGTTTTAGAGATTTCAAAAATTGAAGCCGGTGCTGTGTCGGTTAACCTGTCCCATTTTGATCTGGCCTTGTTGTTAAAAGATATCGGGCAGATGTTTCAATTTCGCTGTGAACAAAAGCAATTGCATTGGTCTTTTGTGAATAAAATAAATTCATCAATTTTTGTCAACGGCGATCAAGGAAAAATTCGTCAAATATTGATTAATTTAATTGGTAATTCAGTAAAGTTTACCGATAAGGGTTCAATTATCTTAACCTTGAGCCAAGTAGCGGAGAATCAGTATTTATTTAGTATAAAAGATACAGGGATTGGTATTTCGCGGGAGGATCAAGATAGTTTATTTGATAGTTTCACCCAAGGTAAAGCTGGTATGCAAAAAGGGGGAACAGGATTAGGTCTGGCTATTTCGGTTAAACAAATTGAAATGATGGGAGGTACATTAAGCTTAGAGTCAGAGCTGGGTAAGGGAACAACTTTTCAGTTCAGTTTAACTCTCGAGCCGGGTAATATGATGACTCAAAGTGAACAAATCGAAGCCGTGCAGAAGATTCACTTAATCCAAGGGAAACATTTCAGGGCCTTATGTGTGGATGATATTGAAGAAAATCGAGAGGTATTAGGCGAGCTTTTAAAATCCTGTGGGATTGAAGTGGTCTATGCCAATGATGGTCAAGATTCCATTGAGAAGCTAAAAAAGCAACATTTTGATGTCGTATTTATGGATTTATTGATGCCAGTCATGCGTGGTGATGATGCAATTAAAGTCATCCGTAATGAATTAAAGCAAGATAAAATTATTTGTATTGCTATTTCTGCCTTTAGTTTAGCTCATGAAGTGTACCATTATTTACATATTGGCTTTGATCAATTTATTGCCAAGCCATTCTCATTTGAGAAAATTATCGAATGCTTATTAAAATTTTTCCCGAACCATTTTGAAATAAGAAAACAACCGCCTAATCCCGCAAGGAAATCCCCATATGAAGCCTTGGATATTACGAAGTTTAGCTTGGACAAAAATATCTTAGATGAACTAAAACTATCTGCCGCCGTTAATCGTTCTTCTCATGTAAAACAAATTTTATCTGATACTTTAAAGGAACAACCAAAGAATAAAGAATACCTTAATTACCTACTGAAGTTTGTTGATCGATTCGATATGGATGGTTTTATAGAAGCTTTGGAGGGAATTCGCTATGACGAAAAAAAATCTTCTGATTGAAGGGTGCAAAGTTCTGATTGTTGATGACAAACAAGAAAACTTGGAACTTCTGAGCCAAATTTTGGAAACTGAAGGTTATGATATTGCCTTTGCCATGGATGGTGAAAAAGCCGTTCAGATAGCGAGTGTTTACTTACCCGATTTAATTTTATTGGACGTTATGATGCCTGGGATTGATGGGTTTGAAACCTGTCGACGTATGAAAGCATTGCATGATTTAAAAGAAATTCCGATTATTTTTGTTACCGGTAAAGCAGGCATCGGTAATATGGTCGAAGCATTCAATATCGGTGCAGTGGATTATGTGACCAAACCTATCCGACATGAAGAAATTGCTGCCCGAGTGGCAACCCATATACAGCTTCAATCTCTCATATTATTACGGGATAATTTGATTAGTCAATTACGAGAACAAAATATTGAAATCAAAAAAATGTCCAAATTAAAGGATGAACAACTGGAAAAATCCGAGCAGTTTAGTCATTTAGGAGAATTGGTTGGGGAATTGACCCATGAAATATCGACGCCTTTGGGAATTATCAATACCGCGCTGACCAGTCTGTCAGATCAAAAAATTGATGTGGTGAAAAAACTGGATCAACAAAAAATTACTAAGCAAGAACTAGATAATTTTATTAAAGACTTAGGTGAAAGTTTTGATATTGTTTTATCTTCTTTAGGACATGCCGTGCATTTGGTGAATAGTTTTCGAAAAATTATTGTTGGGGAATTTAGTCAGACCAAATCAAGTTTTGAAGTACAATCTTATTTGGAAGATATAGCGCATATTTTGCGGCTTAGGTTAAAATGCACACCTCATCAATTCCTGGTTGACTGTCCTCAACAAATTCCCGTATTTATTGAATCGGGAGCCTTGTCACAAGTAATAATCAATCTGGTTAACAATGCCATCTTACATGCTTTTCCTACAGATGATGAGGGGATTATAACCATTAAAGCCTATAAATCAAGTAATCAGGTGGTATTTGAAGTGTCAGATAATGGCATTGGAGTGAGTGAGGAAAAACAAAAAAAAGTATTTGATAAATACTTCACCACTAGACAGGACCAAGGAGGCAGTGGTTTAGGCTTATACATAGTCAATAAACTCGTAACAAATAATTTGGAGGGAGAAATCCATTTAAAAAGTGAGGATGGAATGGGGACTTGTTATTCTATTATTGTGCCTAATCGTATTCCAGCAAATGATGCTCTATCCAATAACTCTTGAGCCCTAAAAAAACATTGCGGCTTAAAATTGTTCTTCTATACGGATGGTTTTAATACCTGCTGATTGGAGCGCATCAGTTGCATTGTCCAGAGTATGGTAGAGTTTTTCGGCGCCTCCTGGAGAGGTTAAGGTAAGGTTTTCACCACTTTTTTTATGAAATAAAATACGCCAACCATTGCCAATGGTGGATGGTTTTATAATGGCTTCTATAATGGATTGACTATGATATTCTTTTGCTGCACTATCGATATTCATTGTATTATGCCATATGATTATACTCATTAATAAGCCTAGCAGTTGCAGCTTAAAAATCCAGTTCTTCAAGGTTTGACTACTAAACGGCTAAACACTCTTTTTTTACAGTCAATTTATTATGTCATTGATTTCCTTAATTGCTTTCGCTGGAGCGATGTTGCTTTTGGCAATGATACCGGGGCCAGGAGTGATGGTAACTATTGCCCGAGCACTTGCCTCAGGTTTTTTGCCTGCCTTTGTTAATACAGAGACCCTATCAGCTAGTGATGTGGTTATTATTGCCTTACTGGTGACCATCATATTGGCCGGAACCATGTTGACCTATCCCTATGCTGTTAGTCGAGCAAAAAAATATTTTGCCAGAAAAAATCACAACGTTTAGTCAATCGCTCTGCTGCGAGTATCATAATTCTCAGCGGAGCTGTGCTTGCTTCAACCTAAAAAACGCAGTTGACTTCGTAGCGAGGTTCACTGAGTTTTTTTAGGTTTAATTTGCTTTAATAGGGTGTTTCATTAATAGTTTGGAACATATTAATTTAGAGTTATAGGGTCATACATATAAATTAATATGATCAGAAAAGTGTAAATTATCAGGATTTTGTATAGTATAAATAATAATTTAATTGAATAATTTCAATTTGACCGTATGATTTATATAATCCATCTAAATTTTATTAGACCCTTACGCTATTGGATTTAATATGCCTATACCAAAGTATTATAGTGATTTTGATGAAGCCAATAAATATATACGTTTAACGCTGGATTTATTAAGAAAACATGAGTTACCGCCAAATTTAATCAATATTTCCATTTGTTATGAATATGTCACGGGTAGTAGCAAACAATTACAAGCTGCTTTTGATGAAACCTTTGCTCAACCTAAAGAATATTCGCCAGAAATAGCTGAAGCCCTGTTTAAAAATTTTATTTGGGATGATGAAAAACGTACTCATGAACAATTAAACTCGGTATTAAATAAGCACTTTGCCGACGCTTTATTCAGTGTAAATAAAGTACATTGCGATGCCAGCAGCTCAAGTAAAAGCATTGAATCCCAGTCCCAACAATTAGATGCTGACTTATCCCAACCAAAAATAAAACATATCGTCAATAATATCGTTTCAGAAACCGATCGACTAGTAAATATCAGTCAAATGTTTGAATCGGAGCTGGAACAGCAAAAAAACGAGCTGGAAACCTTAAAGGCTGAGTTAAAGCAAACTCGTGAACTCGCCGAAACCGACCCTTTAACTAAACTTAAAAACCGTCGTTCGTTTGAAAAGCTGATGTTTGAGTATTGTTCAAATTATAAGTTAAATGATGAACCAATTTGCTTATTAATGTTAGATATCGATTTTTTTAAGAAAATCAACGATAAATATGGACATCCGGTTGGTGATAAAGTGATTTGTTTTGTGGCCAAGATCTTAATTCAAAATTTAAAAGGCAAAGATTTAGCTGCCCGTATTGGTGGTGAAGAGTATGCCGCTTTGCTGCCCGGGACGAAATTAAATAATGCCATGCTTTTGGCTGAAAATTTACGAAAAATTATTGAAAAATCTCGCCTAACTATTAGTAAGACACAAGAAAAACTCGATCAATTTACCATCTCTATTGGCGTAACCACGCATAAACCTGGTGAAACCATAGAGGCATTTATGACTCGTGCAGATCGGGCCCTATACTCTTCCAAGAATACTGGCCGGAATCGAGTAACCTCCTTCCTAGATGATAAAGTTAATTATTTTTAAAAATTGCAATTGCAAACTAAAGAGCTAAAATTTAAGAAAATAATGGCAAATTTTGTAAGCGATGAAATTCTCTTCTGTGTTTTTAATTTATCTGTTTATGCTAGTCTTACCAGGCCCAAGCCATGCAGAGCTGACCGATGGTTTAGTTGCTTATTATCCATTTAATGGCAATACCAATGATGAGAGCGGCAATGGGCATCATGGTACTAATCATGGCGCACTTCTAAGTAGTGATATTGCTAGTAATGCTAATAGTGCCTACCGTTTTGATGGAATTGATGATTATATTGAAATATTAGATGCTGATTCTCTGGATATAGGGCTCAGTGATTATTCAATTAGCGCTTGGGTAAAAACCACCTCTCCCACTAACAATGGACGAATTTTTTCCAAAGGCAGTTCTGCCTGTATTACTGGGTATATGTTGCGTTTAAATGGTAATCAAGCTCATTTAGAAAATGCTTATAATCAATCCTGTCAGGTCTTTCTTGCAGGCAATATCGATATAGCTGACGATCAGTGGCATTTTATCGTTGGTGTGGTGAATCGTAGTGAAGGTGGTTTCCTTTATATTGATGGACAGCTAGATGCCAGTCAACAAATTGATACTTCAATGTTTAATTTGTCCAATGATAGAAATGCTTGGATTGGCCGTAATGATGTCCACGGTATTGAGGCTTTTAACGGTACTATTGATGAACTACGAATTTATAATAGAGTGTTAACCGAGGCCGAAATCCAACAACTATACCAACAAAGAGCAGGAACAACTATTGCGCAAATAAGCAATAGTAGCGATGCAGTCATTATTGCTTCACCAATTGCCGTGCAATCAAGTGCGGAAAATAGCAGTCAAAGTAATGGGTTTGCTGTCGTCACTCCACAAACGGCTCAAACTAATATTGCTCTGGAAGATAGTTCTCTTCAGGTTGCACCAGAAACTTTGTTATTGATCCACCCCCCTGGTTCAGCAATATCTCCAGTTGAAAGTCCTCCAGTTAGTACTTTAGTTCGTGGCCAAATTCAACCCAAAGCAGAATGTAAAACCAATAAAGATTTTATTGTCCATGCGGTTATCGGTGATGTTTCCGTATCTTGTGATAATCAACGTGCTACGGCCCAAGCCGCTGAATTTAAAGTGACTTATGGCCAGACGGGATCTGATGGACGATTAACGGTGTCGGTCATTTCAGGTAGTGTAATAGTCACCGACCGTAAGCAACAAAAAATTGTTCTAACCGCCGGTCAAGAACATAGTATTCAAGCACAAGTACCTCGAACATCGTGGGTTTTACCCATAGAAAACGACAATGTATATGGTGGACAGGAAAATTTATTAGTCTGGACTGCTTATCCTGGAGCTTCAGGTTACTTATTAGAGTACAATCTGCCAGAGCCAGTTTTTTCCGAAACCAATTCATCAAGTATAGAATTTAAACAACGGACCGTTTTATTAGGACCCAATGATTTTGACATATTTGATGACTTAATCTTATTTCGAGTTTTTATAGGCCAAAGTTCAAATAACCCGATTGTAGAAGGCCGAGTTTTTGCATTAGATGCAAATGGTGAAATAATATCAAACACGGTTTCGAGTGATGCAGTAACCGTATCCTGGAAATAAGCAAAAATATAAACCAATAAAAGGAAAAAGCGATGAAAATACCGGCGGGGAAAAAAGTGGTATGTATTACTGGCTCAGTATGGACTGGAGATGATAATGCGCCACGCCACTTATTAGTCAAAGATGGGTTTGTACGTCCAATTTGGTTTTCTACCCGGGTAGGTATTAATGATGCGGAATATCGGCGGATTACCCATACTGAATTTCACCTCGCCAGGGCCAATAATAAAATTCTCCTCCATATTAAATACGCCAATGATTCTATCGGCATTATGAAAGAAAGCTTTTTAAATGCCATAGAAGAATCGTCATTAGGGGTATTGGTTGTAGCAACTCAGGACATTGCAGCTCAATTGAGTGAAAAAATACCGCAGACGACAATCTTTAGCTTAAAAAATTCCAATATGGAATTATCAAAACACTTAAAAAAAGCGAAGCTAAGAGGTCAAGTTTACCGCATTGATGTGGATACTCAAGAAATCGGGGCTTGGAATAATGTTCATGAAACCATGCTTGATATTTTGGGTATCCGCTAAATATTTTGCCACTCCAATCCGGTTAAACTAACAAAATCATTTCACATCAAATCGTCAATATAGGCATATCACTCATTTACATGGCATATAACACAATCCAATTCTTTTATTATATTCAAATATTCTTTTAAGCTTAAGATAAATCAGCAATTTAAATAGCTGGCTTATTATTTGCTGTCACTGACTTGATTTTAGCAAATGGCAATTAAACGCAATAAAGCGTTGCCATACGTTAGTGGACAAGAATAATGAAAAAATTTACAAAAAAATTACTGGCTGCCTCTATTTGCAGCCTATTGGCCTCAGCTCAGGCCGAAGAATTATCAACCCTAGTGGTAGAAGATAGTCTTCCCATCAACCCAAATTCCAGCGAACCCGAAGCATATAATCGGACTAAAGCCGTTGTTTCTGATGGAGCAGATTTTTTAAGTCAAATTAACGGGATCTCTGCAAGTCGTTTTGGTGGTCGTGGTTTAGAACCTATTATTCGCGGGCAATCTCAGACTCGAATCAATGTACTTTTGGACGGTGCCTATGTGCATGGTGGTTGTCCTAATCGTATGGACCCACCGACCAGTTGGGCAGCATTGGAAACCTATGAGGAAGTTACCGTACTTAAAGGAGTACAATCGGTTATTTATGGCGGCGGCGGCAGTGGCGGCACAGTTTTATTTGAACGTGATACACGCTCATTAGCCGAAGAAAAAGGTGTACACGGAAGAGTTAGTGGCATGGCCAGTAGTAATGGTATTGACTATGATTTCCTGGGAGATGTAACGGCCAGTGGCGAGCAAGGCTATATTCGTGGGTTTGCTGAAATCAAAGATGCGGATAATTATGAAGATGGCAATGGCGACGAAGTCCGCAGTTCCTATAAACATAAACAAGGCGGCATTGTTTTGGGTTGGACACCAACCGAAGATCGCCTATTAGAATTCACCTATGAGCGTAATGATTTTAGTGATGCCCTATATCCTGGCGGCGGAATGGACAGCCCGGAAGAAGAAGGTGATTTTTATCGACTCAAGTATGCAGACAAATTCCAAGACAGTTGGTTAGACGGTATCAAAATAGAAACGTATTTAAGTGATGTTGATCATGTCATGGACAATTATAGCTTACGCACCCCGCCCAAATACCCGGCCTCGCATATGAAAGCTGGTATGGATATGAAACGTCGTACTCCAACCAATTCAAAAACCACCGGTGGCCGGATTATTTTGGAATCCAGCTTTAATCAAACTAATATTACTTATGGTGCTGATTTACAAAGAAACGAACGTGATGGTGTTCTCTTAAATGAAGATGGTGCTAATCCGATTGACCTGTCCTATATGTGGCCAGATGCCAGGATTGAGCAATATGGGGTGTTTGCTGAGGCAACCACGCCAGTAAGCCAGGCAGGTACGATAAAATATGGATTGCGTATTGATCGGGTCGAAGCAGAAGCCAGAGATGCCGACGACAAACCCAGCATGGCCAGCCCAAATATGGCTTATATGACCTATTATGGCACTAAAGCAGATACGGAAAATGAAACCAATGTTGGTGGTTTATTGCGTTATACCCATAAATTAACCAATGATCTCAGTCTCTTTAGCGGGATTTCCCGCAGTGTCCGTACGGCAGATGCTACCGAACGTTATATCAATAAATGGCATATGATGGGCAGTATGCGTTGGGTCGGTAACCCCGAATTGGACCCAGAAAAGCATCATCAAATTGATTTGGGTATTACCCAATCAACGGATAAATATGAAGCCAGTGCGGTAGTCTTTTATGATCACGTCGATGATTATATTTTACGGGATACCGCTCGAAGTCAGGATGGTATTCTACTCTCAGACAATGCCGATATTTATCGCAATGTGGATGCCAAGCTGATAGGTGCTGAAATTGACGGGTGGTACAAGCTGAATGATAATTTTGAAATCAGTGCCAGTCTTGCTTATGTAAGAGCAACGAATACTACTGATTCTAATCGTCCCATTGCACAAACACCTCCCCTTAACGGTAAGGTTCAATTAGACTACAACCGTAATAACTGGGGAGTGGGTTCACGCTTTAGATTTGCGGATAAACAGGATCGAATTGATGATTTAAGCAAACAAGAAGTGGGCGAAACAGCTGGTTGGGGTGTGTTGGACTTGTATGCCAATTATCAGTTTAAAGATAATCTGAATCTGCGTGCTGGTATTGATAATGTCTTTGATAAGAATTATGCTGAGCACACCAGTCGTTCCAACTTACTGGACCCGGTTGCGATAAAAGTTAATGAACCTGGCAGAGTGGTTTGGTTAAAACTGGTTGCAGATTTTTAACTAGGAGATAATCCTAGTAACCAACCGTCATTGCCCGTCAATTCGGGCAATGGCATTTTTTAAACTCCTTGCAAACTTCATATAATGTCGGTTTTTAATCCCCTTTTTATCCTCAGTTTTTATCTTTGTCTTATTTTCCCCTTTGCCCTTCTTGCTCAAGAGCCTACCCAGAAAGGCAGACAAAAGGTCGAACAAAATTTGGATATCCCACTGGACATGCAAATGCAATCCCAGCAAGCAGCTAGACTATCCCAGCAAAAAATTGATGGTTTGGATCAAGAAACCAGTGAACTGCTCAATCAATACCGTCAACAATTAGCCCATCTGAATGATTTAAAAACCTACAATAAACAACTCCAGCGTCAACTGAATACCCAACAAAATGATATTTTAAAAAGACAAACCGAACTTGAAGAATTAGAAACCAGCAAACACCGAATTGTGCCGCATATGCTACGGATGTTAGAAGTGCTAGAGCAATTTGTCGGATTGGATCTACCCTTCCTTCCCGAAGAAAGAGCACGTCGTATTCAACAGCTACATGACCTAATGGATCGAGCCGATATCAATCTGGCTGAAAAATACCGTCGTTTAATCGAAGCCTATCGAGTTGAAGCCGAATATGGTCATGCCATTGAAAGTTACCAGGGCCAGGTGCCTAGTCAACAAGGAAGCAAAACTGTAGAATTTTTACGTTTGGGGCGCATTGGGCTCTATTATTTAAGCCTTGACGGCCATCAGGCAGCCATTTGGAATCAGCAGCAAAAACAATGGGATATATTAGCGGAAAAATTTCGAGCACCCATTAAACAAGCTATTTTGGTCGCTAAAAAACAAATCCCGGCAGAATTATTAACACTGCCTTTGCAGAAAATGGAGTATGAACCATGAGAGTCACACTACTATGCCTGCTAAAATGCCTGCTAATGGTTAGTGCTTTAACGGTGCAAGCGAATACTTCTCAGCCTATTTCTCCTGCTAAGGTTCCATTTAACAATATAGAACAACTCATTAAACAAGTAGAGTTGGAAGCGACCACAGAGCAGCAACACAATCTGGAGCGTGAAAAACGTTTTATCCAACAACGAGATAAACAAAAACAACGTTTAGATGAGCTAAAAAAACAAATCCAAACAGCGCAGCAACAGTCGGAGCAAATGCGTAGTGAGTACCAACAGAATCAACAACAATTAAACCAACTTGACCAAGAGCTCAATCAACAAGCTGGTGAGTTAACCTCTCTATTTGCCGTTGCCAAACAAAATGCCGGTGAATTAGATAGCCTGATAAACCAATCCTTAGTCACCGCTCAATTTCCCCTACGCAGTCAAATTATCCATAATCTGATTGGCAAGCAGAGCCAGACCTTATCGATGCAGGATTTGAAGCAATTGTGGATGTTATTACTGGAAGAAATGCATCAAAGTGGCAAAATTCAGCAATTTAATACCGCCGTGATTTCGCCCAATGGTCAAGAAATCAAAGCGAGTGTAACGCGGAGTGGCGTATTTAATGCCACCTCGCAGGGAAAACTCCTGCGCTATTTGCCAGAAACAGGAAAACTGGTGCAATTGGCTCGACAACCAAGTCAAAACTATCAAGATATTGCTAGTGCGTTTGAACAACAACAGCCAGGCATCACAACCGGTATTGTTGATCCCAGTAAAGGCAAATTGCTTAATCTTTTACTGCAAACCCCTGACTTTAAAGAACGGATTCAACAGGGCGGATTTATTGCCTATATTATTTTGGCCTTTGGTGCCTTGGGTTTGCTGATCGTATTGATTCGATATTTGCTGTTGACAGCTACCGCATGGCAGATTACCAAACAACTCCAATCCTCTCAAACTCATACCTCTCAAAGCAATACCTCTCAAACTCATACCTCTCAAACCCAAGCCTCACAAGCTAAAGCCAATAATCCCATGGGGCGCTTAATGATTTTGCTGGATAAAACCCCGGATCTAAAAGCAGAAAGTATGAGTATCCGACTCGATGAAGCGGTCAATAGTGAAGCCCATCGCTTACACTTCGGACTAAAAACACTGGCCATTGTGGCTGCCATAACCCCGCTACTGGGCTTGCTGGGCACGGTGACGGGTATGATTGAAACCTTTCAATCCATCTCTCTGTTTGGCAGTGGTGATCCTAAACTAATGTCCGGTGGGATCTCACAAGCCTTAGTGACCACCCAATTAGGTCTGGCAGTGGCAATTCCCATCTTATTAATGCACGCCTTATTACAAGGAAAAGCCAATCGTTTAATTGAATTATTGGATGCCCAATCGGCTTTGCTATTTGAAAAATACAGTAATCGGAGCATGATAGAGCATAATGATTGACTTACCTGACCAATTACTGACGCTATTTGAACAGGGCGGCTTGGTGCTTTGGGTTATTTTTGGGGCTTCCATATTGATGTGGTTATTTATTTTTGAACGTTATTCCTTTTACCTGTTTAAATTACCCGGCTTGCGCCGTCAACTCGTTCAACAATGGAAATCTTCACAAAGTGGGAACGAGATTGTGGACAAGCACCTTTTTGGCAGTTTGACCAAAGAATATGCAATTGCCCTAAAAGAATATATAAAACCGATTCATAGTTTAAGTGATATCCTATTGCTTTTAGGGCTTTTCGGCACCATTAGCGGCATGATCACCGTATTTGATGCCATGAGCTTATTAGGAACGAGCAATGCGCGCGGCATGGCGATGGGCATATCTTTGGCTTTAATCACCACCATGGCGGGATTGGTTACGGCATTGTCTGGTTTATATTTTGCCCACAACTTAGAATCGCTGTCCAAACGCAAGCAACAACAATTTATTAATCTATTACGTATGGATGATAGCGGGTATAAAGCGGATGAAATCACTAAGCTAAGAGGTGTGGCATGAGACGTCAACACGGACAGAATGAAAGTGAAATTGGTCTAAACCTCACGCCTTTGATTGATATGGTGTTTATTCTTCTGGTGTTTTTCGTGGTAAATAGTTCTTTTATCAAAGAAACCGGGGTTGAAATTGAACGTCCCCAAGCCAAAACCTCTGAATCGCAAGAGCGGGGTAATATTCTAGTTGCTGTGACAGCTAATGGTGAAATTTGGTTGGAAAAACAAGTCATTGATATTCGGACCCTGCGGACTCACTTAACCCGGCTACATGCCGATTCTCCTAAAAGTTCCGCAGTGGTTTTGGCGGATACGGCTGCGGCTGCCGGTGTGGTCATGGAAGTGGTGGATCAGGCCCGCTTAGCCGGTATTGAAAAAGTTGCGGTAGCAGCGACGGATAAACCATGAGATGGATACTGGCCTTAGTCCTGGCCTTGGCGGTGAATACCCTATTGTTTTTGGGTATGCAACAAATGATCAGCCCGGCCAAAGGGCCAATTCAGCGTGTTGAAGCACAAATTATCGATTATATAAAAGTCAATCCCCAAGCGGCTAATCCCACTAAGCCAAAAACGGCAACTCCCCTACCCCCTCCTCCGCAAATACAAGTGGCCGAAGTGGAGAGCCAGAGCATTGAGACACTTTCTGACAATGTCCCCGCTCCCCCGACAAAAATAAAACTACCTAAACTGGTGATTGAACAACCAAAAATTTCCATCCCCAAACCGTATTTGGGTGCGGTGGAAAAACAGCCAATCCAAAAGGTTCAAGCCGCTCCTAGACAAAAACCCAAAATAGAACCAAAAATAAAACCACAACCCATTAAAGTGTTAAAAGCTGTTCCTAGCCAAAAAGTCATTACAGAACCAGTTAAGACACTACCCGCTCAGGTTGTTCCTGACCTGATAAAAACTGAACCGGTAAAAGATAGCTCAGCAGCAATTGGTTTAAACTTTGTCTCGGCCCAGGATTTAGTGGTATTAAGACGAAACAAGCCGCGTTATCCCAGACACTTAAAACGTCGTCGCGTCCAGGGCTATGTACTGGTAGAATTTAAAATTAATACAGTGGGTGAAGTGGAAAATCCAATGATTATTGAATCACAACCAGCAGGTGCCTTTGATAAATCCGTATTACGTAGTATTCGGGGTTGGAAATTTCAGCCTAAAAAGCAAAATGGTCAAGCAATTAGCATAAAAACTCGACAACGAATCGAGTTTAAATTAAAGCGTTAAAAGCATGTTATTAACTCCAAAGAAAAAAATAGTCTTATTATGGTTTTTGCTGCTAATGGTTAGTTTTTTCAGTTTACCGCTGCAAGCTAAGCCAACGTTATCTCATGCCACCTTTAAAGCACTGGAAAAAATTGATCCGTATCGGGAAAAGCAGCAGCACCAAAAAGAAATTAAAGCGCTCTTAGATTTAAAGCAAAAAGTAAAAAACAAAGCCTATGATTTGGCCATTGTTCAACAATATCTGGCCTTTGCTTATATGCAACAAGGCAACTATAAACACAGTCAAGAATATGCCAATAAAGCCTTAAAAAGCGGATTAATGCCCAAACAAGCCGCACAATCTTTACGCTACTTTCTGGCCCAAATGGCACTACAAAACAATAACTATCAGCAAAGCATTACTTTATTTCAACAATATTTAGCCAAAGCCAATAAATCCAATAGTGAAGTTTACTATTTAATTGCATTTGGACACTATCATTTGTCCCACTGGGAACAAGCAGAAAAACAGCTAAACCAAGCCATTACATTGCAAAAACAAGTGCAACAGCAAATCCCGGAAGATTGGTATAAATTATTGGTGAATATTTATATCGAAGAAAAAAACTATGCCCGTGCCGAGCAAACCTTGCAGCAATTAATCACCATTACTCCCGACCAAGTGATTTGGTGGAAGCTCTTAACTCAACTCTATTTAATCCAAGAAAAATACCAAAAGGCCTTAGCTAGCATAAGTCTGGCCTACCAAAATCAACAATTGAATCAAGATGAAATTCAACAACTTATACAGTTGTATCAGTATAATCAAATTCCGGAAAAAGCTGCTCGGCTGTTACAAACATTAATTGCAGCAAAGCAATTACCCCCAAATTATACCAATCATAAGCTATTATTTCAGATATGGAGCATTGCTAAAGAAAAGCAGAAGGCGGCACAGGCTTTAAATCTTGCCCTTAAAATAAAACCCAATGAAAATGACGACTTACTATTAGGCCAAATCTATATGCAAATGGAAGATTGGGCCAAGGCTTTTCAAACCTTATCCCAAATCAATCGACAAGCACTCAAAGAGAATGGCCAAAAACAACAACTGGATTATTGGTTGGAAAAGCTACAAGAACATCGTTCTGTGGCTGGTATAGGAGATAAACTGAGTTATCAATAAAATATTTTGATATGATAAAACCCTACCGGTAATCCGACCTGTTATGGAGAGAGAAAATGACAAATCCAAAAGAATCAGACTGGAAGCAATATAGCTCGATAGTTGAAGAATTAAGAGAAAGGTATTTGAAAGAAAAGAATCAAGGTTTCATCAATATGCTGTCGGATCCAGACAAAAATGCGACTGAAAATTTCTGGGATACACTAGAGAAAATGAAGGAAGAGACCAAAACATTAGAGCTTTGCTTGGGGAAACATTCTCGCTCTAGCATGTTTATTCAGATGCTCGCAATGTGTACCCATGGGATGTTGACCAATGAAGACTTAGCCAATTTCAGTGAAGAACTTCAGGATAGTTTGAAGAAATGCCTGAAATAATAAACCACAATTAGCCATTTCCGATTAAAATATTTAGGCAGGAGAAATAATGAAATATATCATAATACTCCTAATCGGGTTGCTTTTTACAAGTAACTCTTGGGCTAATAATTTAAATGACTCCAATAAACTCTTCGATTGGGCCGAATCAAGCTATCCGCAATATTTTAGTCCCGCCGGAGCTAAAACTGAAACCTTAGACAAATATCTAGTTCGCTTCTATTCCTCGACCAATATCTATTTAGGAACTGCAAGTGATCAAGTCTATGTCTATGGTGAACCTTTTGGAGGTTTATTAAAAGTCGGAAAAATCAATGATTTTATCAACACCTGGTATATCCCTGCGCAAAATGCCCCCTGGCATTGGCAGCTATTATCTACGATAAACGAAAGTTATGCGGTAGATATTTATGACATTGACCTATTTGATTCTGATAAGGCATTGATTCAGCGCTTACAATCCAGTGGTAAAAAAGTGATCTGTTATTTCTCTGCAGGTTCCTATGAAAACTTTCGAGAGGATGTCAGTTTATTTGACAGCAAGGACCTAGGGAAAATCCTAGACGGCTGGGAAAATGAACAATGGGTGGATATTCGTTCAGAAAGTATTCGAACCATTATGAAAAAACGCTTAGACTTGGCCCAATCCAAAGGCTGTGACGGTGTAGAACCGGATAATATGGACGGCTACCAAAATGATAGTGGTTTTGAGCTTACTGCAACCGACCAATTGGATTTTAATCAATATATTGCCGAACAAGCCCATCAACGTAATTTAAGTGTGGGCCTAAAAAATGATTTAGCGCAGATAGTGGAATTAGTGGATTATTTTGATTTTGCCGTTAATGAACAATGCTTCGAATTTAATGAATGTGATTTATTATTACCCTTTATTGAACAAGGTAAAGCAGTGTTTAATGTAGAATATGATGGACAGTTTTTAAATAATAGTAGCCAGTTTAATGCACTTTGCAGTTATGCTAAACAGCATTCGATTTATTCCTTGGTTTTGCCTTTGGATTTGGATGATGCGTTTCGAAATACTTGCGTAGAATAAGAGAAAACCCAAAAAAGATTAATGCATCACTTCTTAACTACCAGAAACCAAATTATGATTTAGTTTTATATATTACATCGGTTATACCTAAAAGTTGACACTGTTGCGCAATTAGCTACTTTAGATACTGCCCAGAATATTGGAGACCTTGATATTCCTGGATATCGGTTACACTCTCTTAAAGGTAATCGTAAAGGGCTATGGTCAATTAGCGTTAATGGTAATTGGCGAGTAACCTTTGAAATGACAGATAACAATGTTTATATCGTTAATTACGAGGATTACCACTAATGTCTATGCATAATCCACCTCATCCAGGGGAGTTTATTCAGCTTACCTATATGGAGCCGTTTAATTTAAGTTGTCGATATCTGGCCAAGCAATTGGATGTTGCAGCATCAACTTTAAATCGCGTATTAAATATGCAAAGTGGCGTCAGTCCTGAAATGGCTTTACGTCTATCTAAAGCATTGGGGCGTAGCCCCGAAAGTTGGCTTTTGATGCAAGATGCATATGATTTATGGCAGGCGAAAAAAAATATTAAACTGGGTAAGGTAAACAAGATAGATTTAAATGCTGCATAATATTCATTTAAGTTCCCGCACCCTAATCATTTTCTAGGATTATGCACAGAGCCTATAATTAAGAATATCCGGTGATTTTTCTAGCAATTCAAGCAAAACTTTTGTAGAACCCGATGGTTTCCGTTTTCCTTGCTCCCATTGCTTTATCGAAGAAGGACTTACATTTAATAACTTAGCAAATACCATTTGACTAAGTTTCATTTGCTTTCTAATGCCTTTAATTCGTTCAGGTGTTAAATCAATTGGTGGAATTTCAACTCCCAAGGCATCAAGTTCTTTTTTTGTAAATGAAACTTTAACCCCGGAATTTACCATATCTTGCACGGTTTCACCGATAGCACTTTTTATTGAGTCTCTCATTTCACTTTCTCCAGATCAAATAAAATTTTTTTATCTACAAAATTCTCTAGTTGTGCTATATCCAGAGCTAAAAAGTCATTGGCCAATTTTTTAAAATACTGTAGTTCGGTTTTAGAAATATTTTCTTTATCGTTTTTCCCAAAGCCATAAAGAAAAATAGCTCTATCATTTTTTTGATAAACAATTATAGTTCTGTAACCTGAACTTTTTCCGTTATGTTCTCTTTTAACTCTAACTTTAAACAGATGATTCCCCATATCTGTACTAACAAGCCATCTTCCAAATTTTGGATTGCTTCTAGCAGATCTAGATCTTTCAAATTGGCTTTTTTAGACCATTTATTGAACCATTTTGTAGATAGTCTTTTCATTCATAAAGTATAGCACATTGTGATATAGATATTAACAAAGAGAGTTTTTGATATTAAATATGTCTAAATTCCACTTGACTCATTTTTTCTAATAACTTTGTTTCTATCCGCTTTGCCTATTAGAAAATCCTTTTTATTGATTTCTATATCACTTAGTACTACACTTTAGAAATAAAATGGTTAATGACAAAGCATTTTTCGAAGTGGGCATCAAAACAAGCAATTCCAGAAAATGAACTTGCGGTAGCACTGAAAGAATTAGAAGCGGGTCGTTTTGAAGCAGACTTAGGTGCTCACATTTTTAAAAAAAGAATTCGCTTTAAAGGTAAAGGCAAAAGTGGTAGTGGAAGAACGATAATTTGCTAAAAAAAAGGAGACAGGGCTATTTTTTGTTCCCGGATTTGCTAAAAATGAAAAGGAAAATTTATCTAGCAAAGAACTTATAGTTTTTAAAGAATTATCAAAAATCCTTTTGAAGTTGTCATTAGCTGATATAGGTATAGCCATTGAAAATGGTGATTTTATTGAGGTGAAATTATGAGAAAATCTGTTGTCGATTCAATAACCAGTACAGTTCAAGATTTAAATAAAAGTGGTTTAGTTGATGATATCACAATGAAAAATATTGAAAACTTATGTATACCGGAAGTTAAAGAATACAGTCCGCAAAAAATTATCTCTATAAGAAAAAAATTGAGCTTGAGTCAAGCTGCTCTAGCCAGTCTTTTTAATATTAGCCCCTCAACTGTCCAAAAATGGGAACAAGGAAATAAAAAGCCTGCCGGTGCTTCAAAAAAACTTCTAGATATAATTGAAAGAAAGGGTCTTGATGCACTTATTTGAATAAGGCTAAATACTAAAAATCAATTTAATCTGACCCCACTGGTTTGAGTGATGAGTAGTACTTTTTTCTTGATTAAATTTGCCTAATGGGTGACCCCATTGATTAATGAGGGGAAAAAAGCCTGACTCTCACCGGGCATCCATATATGTCTTGGTAAATTGCCTGCATTAAAATGAGCAAACCAGCCCAAGCCCATAAATTTTCAAGCTTTTTCCTTCAACCTTTCTCATTTTCATCCACTTGAAATTATCGAATCATAAGTTAAAATATTAAATGTCATATAAAAGCCTGCTAATGTTTTTTTTAAATCTCGATAAAAATAAATTGAAAACGAGTTATTCTACAGACTCGTTAGATTCGTAGAAAATGTTGGCTATCTACGCAACCCATTCAAGTCAGCCAACAAATCCAAAGGAGATGAAAATGGATAAAGAAGAAGTAAAAAAAAATGGTGCGAAAAGTCTTAGTGTCGTTAAGGTGAAAGCACTCGTTTATGAAGGCTGTTTGGCTGCTGATGCACATTGGAAAATACCAATTAAGTCAGGGCAACGCTATAGCGTTGACGCTAGCATACATTATCAATGCGATAGCAGGGGGTGGTCATGTGATAATTGGGCTACCAGATCAGGTCCAGCCGGGGTTCCTGGTTACTATGTTGGTGGATCGCTCGGTCATCCCAATGCACCTATAGGAATGTTGATCGGAGCCATCACGCAATACGATGGCGGGGATAGCATGGATAAGACGGAAGCTGATCGTATCTTTAGAAATAATACACTATTGATTGGCGAGCGCTATGAAGCCAGCTCTCCACTTGATGGTTATCTTTATCTTATTTTTAATGATACTTGGTCATGGAGTGATAACAAGGGAACAGTAAAGGTCAGATTGACATTGTATTGATTTACAAAACAAGCACCTAATAAACAAGGATAGGTTGTGTGTAGTCACAACTTATCCTATTGTTGAATAAGCTCGTCAGAATTTACCAAGACACCCATCCAATGATATTCTAAAACAATCTGAAAATCAGTATTTTCCTACAAACTTTTTCGATTTTTCCTACACCACTTTGAGAAAAGTCTGATACCAAATATTTGGAAAAATTGGTAGGCTATATTCAATGCCTATTACCCCACTTAAATTAATATGCCAACCGCCAGAAAACATCAAATTTGTATAGAGAATACACCGTATTATCACTGCATTTCACGTTGTGTCCGGAGAGCTTTTCTATGTGGTGAAGATAAACTGACCGGTAAAAACTATGATCATAGAAAACAGTGGGCAATTGAAAAACTCGATCAATTAGCCAGAGTTTTTTCAATATGAAGTCTGTGCCTACACGTTTCTTGACAACCACAGCCATCTAGTTTTAAAAATTAATCAGAAAGCAGCTCATGACTGGAGTAAACAAGAAGTTATTGAGCGTTGGACGCAACTATTTTCAGGTGGTATATTGGTACAACGTTATAAAGTAGGTCGATGTAAAACGACAGCTGAAATCAATAAAGTGAATGAACTAGTCGAAATTTGGCGAGAACGATTAATGGATATTAGCTGGTTTATGCGCTGTTTAAATGAAAGCATTGCCCGTCAGGCAAATGCTGAAGAGTGTGTACTGGAAGATTTTGGGACAGTTTTTTGCGTCCTGCAAAAACTGCATACATCACGTCCCTGTGAATAAGGACCGTGTTAAATCTCAAGCCCTGCTTGACGAGCAAGCTTTGTTAGCTTGTTTAGTATACGTCGATTTAAATCCTATCCGGGCCGGAATCTGCAATACGCTAGAGGATTCAGAATATACTTCCATTGCCCAAAGACTTGAAGAGTATTCAAACGGTTCAAAACAAATATCCCCCATTGATGAAAAACAGTCAATTTCTTTACAATCAGCTATTAACTCAGACAATTCCGTCAATTTTCCCATACCTTTAGCTCACTTTATTGGTGGAAACCAGTCTGATCATGGCATTCCCTATGCTGAAAAAGATTATTTCGAATTAGCTGACTGGACCGGGAGAGCAATACGGGATGATAAACCTAGAAAACGCAGCTGCCATCTGCTGCGGCCCCCTTAAGCACTAAATCTTAAGGATTTTCTAGAACATTTTGACTTCACCCGGAGGGTGACTACGAATAAAGCCCAAATAACCCATAAAATCCTTAATCTTCAGCACTTAAGTTGACCTCGCTACGAAGTCAATTACGTTTTCTAGGATAAAAAAGGGTACATTCCTCATTCTGAACCAAAAATATTAAATAAGCTGGGAATCAACGCTAAAACCTGGCTAGAAACGGTTGGTAATTTCACTCATCACTTCCACTCCTATCTTGGACCTGAAGAAAAAATGAAATCTATTTGCCAACAACAGTTTTTTGCTCCTGCAAAAACTGCATACATTACATCCCTGTAAATAATAGAAAAAGAAGTGGTTACTAGGAATTCAAACCTGTCGTCAACTATTTTCAGGACAAAACCAGATATCATCATAAGGCTTATAAAAAAACTCCTGCTCTTCCTCATCCATTTATCTCTTAAATATCTTTTCTATTGCCTAAGAAGGGATATTTCCTGCATATTCTTGGTTTTATCTATTAATGGGTAATTTCTGAAAAAGTGATTTCTCTCAAAAAGCGTCCAGCTACTTTAATCTCATTGATTTTGTTTTATATCCGGATGGATGTCTCAGTAATTTTTTCAGTAGCTGTCGTTTTCAATTAAAAAGCGAAAACTTAATAAACTCCCTAAAATGGACTTTACCACTGTGCTACCCAACCTCCTAACGTCTTGGCTAAGTTGATTTTTTGAGAGCGCTAGCGAACAAAAAATTCAGCTTGAGCCGATTGTTAGGGTTTATTTTTTATACTATAATAAACAACATTGCAAAACACAACCATATTGCAACCAATAGAATTTACTGGAGACACTTTATGCCTGCCTTAACCATTAAAAACATACCTACTGACTTATACAATGAACTTAAGTCTGTTGCTTCAAAACACCATAGAAGTATAAATAGTGAAGTTATTGTACGCCTTAAGCACACTCTTTTTCCTAGTAAGATATCACCTGATGATTTTCTATACAATGTACAAAAACTTCGCTCTAGCATCCCTGAGAATGTTATTACTACCGAAGATATTGAAAATTCAATTGAAGAAGGAAGAGCATGATTGTTGCAGATACCAATATAATCTCTTATCTATTATTACCTACTTCATTTTCATCTTCTGTTGACGCATTGTATAAAATTGACCCTCATTGGGTTGCACCGATTCTTTGGAAAAGTGAATTTAGAAATGTTTTAGCTCTTTATCTTCGAAAAAAACTTGTTACTTTTGAAAAAGCTATTCAAATTCAAGATTCTGCAGAGTTGTTAATGAAAGATAATGAATATAATGTAACTTCCTCACAAGTTTTATCTCTTATCACAAAAAGCTCTTGTTCATCCTACGACTGTGAATTTATTGCCCTAGCTCAACATCTTAATATTAAACTTGTTACTCAAGATAAAAAATTACTCGGAGAATTTCCATCTTGTGCGATATCTATTGATGAATTCATTGCCTACCAACCCTAACGTTTTGCTTTGCTGACCTTAATGACCGCAGCGAATGAAGGTTCAGCCAACAGCAGCTTGCTAGCTGCTTTGATTAATAAAGCAAAATCTTTATAATTTTATTCAATAAATAAAAGTGTTTATCAAGGCTATAAATTTTACAATCATTTTGTATTGCATTTTGAGCAATAATTAAATCAGGTATACCTACTTTATTTATACCATTTTTCAAACAAGATTCTTGGAAAAGAATAATTTCTCTCCAATCAATTTTTAGTGGAATATGATTAATTTCATAAAGTAAATCAATTATTTTTGTTTGTTTTTTTAGTTTTAAAAATGGTACAAGCTCGGCCAAAATTATGTCATTGGTTACAATTATATTTTCATCAATTAATTGTTCCAAGCTTTCTGAGTTACTTCCGCCTTTAAAGTAATCTATCCAAATTGAGGTATCTACCAATACTGCCATCAATGACGATCTCTAATTACATCGAGATCGATGTCTAAATCAATTTTTCCCTTATATTTTTTTAAATCAGAAATTTTTGACTTTTTAATAAGTTCTTTTAGTGCAAGCACTATAACCCCCGTTTTTGTACTCGAATGGGTTAGCTGCATTGCTTCACTTAGTAATTCCTCTGGTAAATCAAGTGTTGTTCTCATTTTTATCTCCTCTATTTATGCATAAAATGATAATTTAGTATGCATAAAGTTTCAAGGTAACAATAAATTTATATATATGAGCTAACGCCTTTCTGTGGTGACCGTAGGGAGGTACGACTGAAGGTTCAGCCACCAGAAATTTGTTATGTAACATTGACTATACCCCGGCATTTTGGATAATTTAAACAGCCCCAAAACCAATTCCCTTTATTTTTACCTTGCTTAGCTTTTCTTATAACCATTTCCCCACCACATTTAGGGCATAATTTATTATTTTGTTTTTCTGTAATAATACTATTTACATGTTTCACATGTTCTTTATTGGTTTTGAAAGAAGGTGTTAATCTACCAGATTCAACTTGTTGGATTATTACTCTAACTTCTGAGTTTGACAAAACCTCTTGTTTTTTTGATTTAATATATCGAATATAACCACCAGCATATGTTACATTTTCAGGCATATCTGTTTTAAAAGTACTTTCACCAACAAAAACAATGACCGAATATATTTGTGTTTCCTTAAGTCCAAGTAATGATTCTAGTGTTTTTACATGTTTGAAGTTTTGATGGATGGGATTTTGAAATTTACTTGAATGTTTGAATATTTTTTGAGTCCATACCTTTTGGTTTGGACTACCAAATATCCACCCCTTCATGTTCTTTGTTTCAACCACAAAAATTCCATATTTTGAAATAATTACATGGTCAATTTGAGTCGTACCATTTTCAGTGGGTAAGGTTACATTTTTTAATAAATGATATTTTGTTTTATCAAGCAGCAATTTTGCTGCCAAATTAACCACAAGCTCACCAAATAAGCCTTTGAACCATGCTGATTTTAACGTGAAAGCTAAAATAGCAATTGGTATCAAGTACCAAAGCATATCCCATATTGGTTTTAATATTGTGGAAAAATCTATCAATTTTTACTCACTTTTTTACATAACGTTCAGTTATGCCAAATCGAGGGGGTCAATGTAAATCGATGGGGTCACCCATTAGGCAAATTTATAAGGTTGCTTTGATTAATATATAATAAATTCAATATGATACAATTGTCAATCTGTTGTTTCGCACTAAAAATTGATATAAGTACCAAGCTATGATTGCTTAATTTTCTGATTTAAGTTTAGATAAGAGGTGCATTTTATATTCAAGAAAACTGACTACCTCATTCGCTATAGAGATAGGAATTTCTGGAAGTTCATTAAGCTTTTTAGAAATTAATTTATGACCTGATGACTTATTATCGCTGACATTGATTTCTTCAATAAATTTACCAAGACATCCATCCAATGATATTCTAAAACAATCTGAAAATCAGCATTTTTCTACAAACTTTTTCGATTTTTCCTACACCACTTTGAGAAAAGTCTGATACCAAATATTTGGAAAAATTGGTAGGCTATATTCAATGCCTATTAACCCACTTAAATTAATATGCCAACCGCCAGAAAACATCAAATTTGTATAGAGAATACACCGTATTATCACTGCATTTCACGTTGTGTCCGGAGAGCTTTTCTATGTGGTGAAGATAAACTGACCGGTAAAAACTATGATCATAGAAAACAGTGGGCAATTGAAAAACTCGATCAATTAGCCAGAGTTTTTTCAATATGAAGTCTGTGCCTACACGTTTCTTGACAACCACAGCCATCTAGTTTTAAAAATTAATCAGAAAGCAGCTCATGACTGGAGTAAACAAGAAGTTATTGAGCGTTGGACGCAACTATTTTCAGGTGGTATATTGGTACAACGTTATAAAGTAGGTCGATGTAAAACGACAGCTGAAATCAATAAAGTGAATGAACTAGTCGAAATTTGGCGAGAACGATTAATGGATATTAGCTGGTTTATGCGCTGTTTAAATGAAAGCATTGCCCGTCAGGCAAATGCTGAAGAGTGTGTACTGGAAGATTTTGGGACAGTTTTTTGCGTCCTGCAAAAACTGCATACATCACGTCCCTGTGAATAAGGACCGTGTTAAATCTCAAGCCCTGCTTGACGAGCAAGCTTTGTTAGCTTGTTTAGTATACGTCGATTTAAATCCTATCCGGGCCGGAATCTGCAATACGCTAGAGGATTCAGAATATACTTCCATTGCCCAAAGACTTGAAGAGTATTCAAACGGTTCAAAACAAATATCCCCCATTGATGAAAAACAGTCAATTTCTTTACAATCAGCTATTAACTCAGACAATTCCGTTAATTTTCCCATACCTTTAGCTCACTTTATTGGTGGAAACCAGTCTGATCATGGCATTCCCTATGCTGAAAAAGATTATTTCAAATTAGCTGACTGGACCGGGCGAGCAATACGGGATGATAAAAAAGGGTACATTCCTCATTCTGAACCAAAAATATTAAATACGCTGGGAATTAGAAACTGTTGGTAATTTCACTCATCACTTCCACCCCTATGTTGGACCTGAAGAAAAAATGAAATCTATTTGCCAACAACAGTTTTTTGCTCCTGCAAAAACTGCATACATTACATCCCTGTAAATAATAGAAAAAGAAGTGGTTACTAGGAATTCAAACCTGTCGTCGACTATTTTCAGGACAAAACCAGATATCATCATAAGGCTTATAAAAAAAACTCCTGCTCTTCCACATCCATTTATCTCTTAAATATCGTTTCTATAGCCTAAGAAGGGATATTTCCTGCATATTCTTGGTTTTATCTATTAATTGGTAATTTCAGAAAAAGTGATTCCTCTCAAAATGCGTCCAGCTACTTTAATCTCATTGATTTTGTTTTATATCTGGATGGATGTCTCAGTAATTTTATATCAGTAATTATTGATTTTATGCTCTGAGCCAGATCTACACCCCTTTTCCTGCCCCCTAAGCCGTTTTGTAAATAAAGGTAATTTAGCTTTCAACCTCTACAATAACATTTGATACATTACAACTTTCTATATTGCCAATTTTTGCTACAGTTGAGTCAAAAAGAGCTAAATTAATACCTTCTCCTACGGAGCTTTTATATATAACTCCATCATACGTGCAATTTTTTATAAATTCGCAGATATATTGTGTTGGCAGGTAATCAATAGCTGCAGCATGAGGTAGAACTGGTCTACTTAACTCCTTGCCCAGCTGAACTAAAAACTCTATATCTCCTCTCATTTGAGCAATTTTTTTCTCTTCATCGAAATAGAAAGGTGATACCGTGTCACGAGGATTTCTTAAATCAATTAATTTTAAAGCATAATCAATAGTAACTTTAGCAACACTAACCAATTCCCCTGTGTGTGGTCGTATTTCGGATACAGCTGTATTTAATGTTGAAGCAATATATAAATATGGTATTCCCACAGGATTTGCTCTCCCCTGAGAAGCAAGCTCTTTAGGTGGTGCTCCCATTTGGGCAGGTAAATATTGCTCTTTTGTACGCTGAACTCTAGCTCGGTACCAAATATTAGATAGCTCTTTCGGCTCGATTGATAAATTATTTAACAGGCGTGATAATTGTCCTTCATCCATTTTCAGTTTTGGAAAAAATCGGTTTTCATACATTAGCTCTTTTTTAAATGCATCCCACAAATCCAATTGATCAGGTTGACTTAATTTTGAAGGAGAATAATTTCGTCGAACAATGTCTCCATCATCTAAGATGTCAGCTAACAACATGCAGGCATTAGCGTGATCCATTCCACGATGAGAAAACATACCCCAGTCTTCTTTAAACCATTCAATCAATGTTTTACCATCATCATCCCTTTCGTAAACATTGATAAGCAAATCAAAATTATCTCTTAGTCTGGATGGCTTAATTAGATTGTCATTGTCTGTACCGCAATAATCGCACTTGCCTATTTTTTCTGAGAATGTAGGAATAATTTGTTCACTTAAACCTTTGTCATTAAAACAGCAGGAACAACAAAACTTCATATGCTGTAATCTTAATTATTGTCAAAATATTGGGCTAAGGTTTCTATGTGGTGTATCATAGACAATTTTTTTACATAACCAAGACCGGGGAAATGTCCTCTACTATGCAAATCTATAAATTCATCAACTGAACTTGTTTTTAATATGTGGGTCTTGGGATTGTTAATTTCGGTAATCATTTTTTCTAAGGCTTCAAAGAACTTACCTGCTGGATCAGTCGGGTCATCCTGCCTGTCTGAAATAAAGTGATGTATAAACATGGCATCATCTTTATTCGGATCTATGAATGTTAAATGTATTGCAACTGCATATGCAGGCCCGCCAGTCTCTGAATAATCATCGCCTACTATAAGAAAATCTCCAAAACCTTTCATACCTTCTAAATCATAAGTTACATGTAAGTCTGAGAAAAATTCGACAGGTGGATATTCGCGATTTTTACGTTTATGAAATCCGTCTCTAATTAAAATATTCAGTGAATCTTTAAAGTATTTTTGATAAAGTTTTCCCGTACAATCTTCAATAAAAATATGTCTCATTTCATTAATATCTTTGAAGGTATTAACCAAATATTTCGCATCATTAAACCCTGCATGTATAAAGGCTATTGGTTTATTTGAAAGCGATGTTCGAATATTCTTAATTTCAGTTATATCTTCATTTTCTAATAGTAGGATTCCAGGCATGATACTTGGGCTGTTAAATTCATTCTGAATTAAGGAAATGATCTCATCAGCATTACCAGAGTGATCTCCGTAGTATGGATTAACGATGATTACTGCTTGGCCTCCAGTTTCGATAACAGCTGAAAGAGCTTTATTTAATCCACTTAATGATTCCTTTACCGGCTCTATGATAGGCACAAAGTTTGCACGACTTAGAAGCTCTGCATTATTTCGAATAGTAATCAGTTCGTTTTGTTTGCCGCGAAAATAAGGGTAATACATATATTATTTACTTCCAAGTTAATGCTTCTTCGATGGGAGTCTTCATAGTATCTAATAATCGACGATAGTCTTGTTTTCTTATGGAAGTTAATAGTACCAAAGATTGTATGGAATAGGGAAGTGAAATAACGAGTTCTTTAAGAGATTTTTGGCTACGTGTAGTTCTAAGGATCTGGACCATACCGTAATGAGCTTCATCAGGTGTTAAAGTGATAAAAAGTTCACGTAAAGCCTGATACATTTGTGTATTGGGTAATTTGGGAACTTCAATGTCCATTTGCATTAATATTTTCTTTGCTTCATTTAATTGTATTGACTCAAAGATAGCACGTGGTTTTATTTGTTCAGTTGATTCAACAGCTTCTCTGATCGTTGATATTTGATAGCGATCATTAAGTTTCAAAATTCCTATATCATGGGGAATTAAGGATTTAATCTGCTTAATATGATTCCCCCCCGCAATAACATTAACTTTGGCAAAAACATTTCTATAGGATGTGATTTGTTCTTCAAGACGAGTTAAGGAATCTCTTTCAGATTTTATTTCATAAACCGTTGATGTCCCATTGACAATAACGGTATCAGCTATATTTTTACCCGTTCGAAATTCATTTAGTAATACCGCAGTATTAAGTGAATGAGTACCAAGCAGTATTTTGTGGGTCAGAGCCGCTTTGTATATGTATTCATTCCTATAAATTTTTTTTTGCAATAACTCAAATGCTGAATCAAACGTATTGCTAATTGGTTCTTTTTTTGATTTTGATTCAAGGATAGGAGACTGCTTTACCAATCGGGCAAAAAGAGGAGAACGACCCTTTCTTGATAGCTCTTTAATAACGCTAGCAGAAAAAAGTCTAGAAATGACTGTAATCTGTGAGTTTTCTATTACATTATGAGTTAATGACATTAATTTTAAGCATTCTGAATCCTTTAAATTTAATTATTACATACTTTAATCCTAAAATCCTTAGTTAACCATGCTGAGATAAAAAATCCAGCATAAATTTCTCATTAAATTTTTATTTTTAAGTTAAAATGGGTAACTTATACAGGATATTTATTGGTATTTTGCGGACATCTACATTGTTCAAAAATAAGAATCCTACTAAATGTATGAAGTGCAGTTATTGGCCGAGTACCACGCTAAACTATTTGATAGCAATAATATAAAGATAGTACTATATTTCTCTCGCCCCTTTGTTCATTTATCTTTTTGTTCTGTAGTGGGGCACACGCAAGTACCACTCATTTCGCAGATTATTCGCGGCTTTTATTATGAATTTTAGATGTTTTTGGCGGCTTGGCCAATTGTGTGTTGGTGGGAAAATCAGGAGATAATAATTGCCAAGCCTCTAAATTATAGGCTGCAGCCAGTCTTTCTACAGTTTCCAACCATATTTGCTTTTTGTTGCCAGATTCAATTTGTTGGTAGTATTTCTGACTAAAACCGGCGATTTGACCAAATTCTTCTTGAGTTAGTCCGTATTGATTCCGTAATTCTTTTAGCCTTTTGCCAAGCTTTTTGATGGTTGTCATACTAGCGATCATAGGGTATAATTTTTGTATTTATTACCCCATGATCACTAGTAAAATTGATCATATGAATTCCAAATCGACTACAAAAACTCTTAGTGGAATCATTACATGTGGTCATTTATATGATTTTTGAAATTATTGTGATCAATGTAAATGATTTTTCAGTCTTTTACAGGTTACAAAAAATAGGGTAAATATTGAAAATTTGATAATTATAGGTGTTTTATTGCCAGAAAATTCATAGTTGGTTGCTTATAAAAAATATGAAATGGGGGGGAGGGGAAATGAATATATTGATAGTAGAAGACTGTCAAATCCTACAAATGATTAATCGTGAACTGATGAATGAATGGGGTTATCACTTCGATATGGCATCTAATGGTAAGGAAGCCATTGAATTAGTGCAGAAAAATAATGGTAAATATGACCTCTGTTTAATGGATATGCCGACAATGAATGGAATTGAGGCAACAAAAATTATTCGAAAAATTTCAAAATACTTTCCCATTATGGCGCTTACTGCCAATGCAAGTTATAAAAAAGCCTGTTTTAAGTCTTGACTATCTTCTTAGCTCCTATGCTGTGACATAGGTTGAGATTATGTGGCTTATTAGATTGCTATTGAAAAACTATTTTAAGAACCTCAATAGAGTTAATATCACCATCAGCAGTCGTGCTTAAGAGCGCACTTCTTTGTTGAAGAAAGTTATAGAAGTTATTATTTAGAGCAGAAAAAAGTAGGTCTCTTGTACCTCTTGGTAAGCCTTGAATATAGACATCATTCCCTTTGATCTAAGCAACCAATGTGAGTACAGAACATTTTACTCTTTTTTTTAATTTCAGCTATTGATGTTGACCCTAACAATTAGAGTGTGCGTTTTATTGCGTTAGTCAAATGCTGTATAATGAAAAAATGCCTAAGTGAGGGTAAGCAAAAGACTTTAGTCAATTAGACTAAAGTTGGACGGGCGCACCAAGTGATGCGCCTTTCACAAAAGGAGGATTTATGAGAGCCTTCACATTGTTGCTCATAATCCTTGCATTAATAGTTTGGAGTAATCCAGCCTATTAATGTATGTAGTGGGGTAGTTGTCGCTACCCCACTCACCTTTATAATATAGTCTATATCCATCAATCTTTCAATTAGTTAAATATTTTATTACTCATTTCTAGTTATGCTAAGAAAAGAAACCGTTGGGGTCAGAACAAGTTGATATTGAAAATTCGATGAGGGTGTAAATAATTCTGCGTATTATGAGGTTAAGTTCTTATTCTCTGATTTATCCCTAGTGTCAACGGTTTTAGATAATTTATATCCGAATGGCTTTTTCAATTGACTTCTTAACAAATTCATTTAGATTAAGGCCTTGATTTTTTGCGCATATCAACGCATCACGATGTAACTTGCTACCAATCCTAACATTAAAAGAGCCTTTGCAGGTTTTTTCAGGTTCATATCCTCGTTGGCTACATGTTGCAATATAATCTTCTACTGCTTCTTTAAAAGCCTGTTCCAACTCGGTAACACTAGTCCCTTCATAATTAATCAGCGGATTAATAAATTCGATTTTTCCAAATAAGCATTCGTCTTCTACGCTGACATCAACCGAGCCATAATAACCTTTGTGTTGTAATAATTTCATATCAATCCACCTTTGCTTAACTTTTCTTTGACCTGTTTGACTGCATATGTTTTCATTTCATTACCGGGAAGGGGTTTGTGCAGATTGATCAAGTCTGCTGGTTTGCCATTATCAAATTTTACTCTGGAACCATTACCCTGAATTTCTTCGTACCCTAGCATTTTTAATAAACTAGCTAGTTCTGAAAACTTAAATATATTTGCAGAGAGTAATTTATCAATCAGCTTTTGTTTTTTAGTCATATGATAATTTTAGCTAAACTTAACTTGCCTGTAACTATAAAATAGTTACAGTTTTTTTTGCTTGAATTGAGCAAGGTAAATAATCAGAGGTAAACTGAAAAAACAGCCGCAGCCGCATACCCCTTAGAAAGAGAAAGGGGTCACCCATTAGGACTAATTTGTCAAGAAAAAAACACACTCTATCTACTATTTCTACTAGTAGAATTCATTAGAATTTGTATTTTCCACTTGGACCAATAGTTTTTTTTCAATGGATTGAATTGTCGAACGTAACACATTGAGAATCGTTAAATTGCTTAACACTCCGTCTTGAACATTGGGGTCCGCTAACCTATGTTTAATATCAGAAGCGGTTAATTTTTTCACTGCATTAGCTGCAAACTGTCGTCCAGTATGGCGAGTCAATTGATTTTGAATACTGAGTATTTGGGTTGTTTGTTGACGCACTAGTTGTAATCGTCTTCTCAATAGGTCTCGAACAGCCCGCTCTTCTTTCGGATAGATATAGCCCGTTGGTAAAATCCCTAATTTCATCAGATGAGCCAAGTGGAAGGCATCACTTTCATCATTACTATATTTGAGCCCTTCATATTGTTTGACTTTACTGGTATTCACCAATACGGCCTGGTAACCGGCATCGGTCAAACCATCCACTAACCAGTACCAGTTATAGCTCGATTCATTGGCGATTTGTTCAATAGGAATTCGAATATGACTTAAGGCATCTAAAACTACGCCTAAATCATTGGCTTGTTTTTTCTATTCAGGAGAATATTGTCTTGTTCATCAATAACAATCAAATAATTATTGTTGGAATGTAAATCAATCGCACAGTTGCTTTCATGACTATCACCTCATTTAAAGATTGCTCCTACTATTAAGACAATAGTACTGACTCCAAGACCGCCTAGATGATTATCAATGTATATGATTTTTCAATCGTTCACAGATAATAAAAAATGATTAAGACCATATAGTCTTAACTGATCAGAAAAGTAGGACAGATATTGGAATAAATAATTTGGAAGTATCAAATTATCAGAATAAATGATTTAGGAAAATATCACATCAGATAATAATGTCCTTTACTCATAAATCTGTTGATACTGCCTGACTATTTCTCTTCATTTAAATTGACCAAGTCAACAATTTTGATTACAAATTCGATGGCAGAATTTTGTTCACAGATTGACAATAAAGAAAAAAGCTGAATTGAGGATATTGGCTTTATGCCTCGTTCTATTTTAGAAATATAGGCCGCATCTATATCTAATTTCTCTCCCAATTCAAGTTGAGTTAATCCAAGATTTTTTCTCAGCCGTTTAACTTCGATACCTATGGCAGATTTAATTTTATTATCATGTTTTAAATTCAAGATTTTATTCCCATACATGTCAACAATCGCTTATTTGAAAAGGATGACATGATAGGTTTGTGCTAAGAAGGTCTTATAGGACCTAAATAATGATTGATTTTTCAGGTCCTATAGGTCAAAATTAGGACAGGTAAAATTTCTGTGCATTGTTTATGGGAATGGGGGGGACTGAAATGGATATATTGATAGTAGAAGACTGTCAAATCCTACAAATGATTAATCGTGAATTGATGAATGAATGGGGTTATCACTTCGATATGGCATCTAATGGTAAGGAAGCCATTGAATTAGTGCAGAAAAATAATGGTAAATATGACCTCTGTTTAATGGATATTGATATGCCAACCATGAATGGAATTGAGGCAACAAAAATTATTCGAAAAATTTCAAAATACTTTCCCATTATGGCGCTTACTGCCAATGCTAGTTATAAAAAAGCCTGTTTTGAAGTGGGAATGGATAGTTTTGTAGAAAAACCATGCCTTCCCGATGACTTATTTCGCAAAATAAATGAATTGTCAGTAAAAAGTAAAAATAGAAAATAAATATCGTATTGGCAACTTTTAATCCCAGTTGACCCTACCTCAAATTTTTTGTCTTTCCAGGAGGCAATCATTGTGGATACTAATAATCCAAGTTCCGAAAACTATCATATCGAAAAACTTAGCCCAGAATTATTACGATGCTATATTGATATGCGTAAAAAAATCGATGTAGAGGCCAATAGTATTCACTGTATAACAAGCATGTTGATGCATTATAGACATTATGGTCATGACCACCTTAAAATCGATCCGAATGCCTTAGGGGAAGTTAATCAGATAATGAATGACAATATTTTAAATATTTGGGAAATTCTAAATGATTTTATTCATATCGAGCAAGCAAAAGCCGAACTGGAACAAATAGAAAACAAAACTCCGATTAACTGAGGTGTACCTGGAATCAATAGTCAACCAAACAGTTCCGAATGACTACCACATCTCACTAATATTAATTCATTGGCCTTTTCATCAATATCCCAGATTAATAAAAAGCCAGGCTGAATATGACATTCCATGTGAGGTTTCCATTCACCTATTAATTGATGTGGTTTGTATTGTTCCGGAACTTTTTTATTTTTGACTAAATAAGTTTGAATAATCTTTTTCAGTAAATCTGTATTCTTCTTTGGATCGCGAATTGCATTTTTCAAATCCTTCTTAAACTGGCTTTTTACTCGAGTATTAAGCGTCACGCCCGACCTCATCAAATAAATCGTCAATATTTTGATAAATATCGTCAGTCGGTTTATCTGACATAGCTTTAATCGTTGTCTTATTTGGAACTTTTAATTCAACAGGGAATTCACGACGAAGTGAAACTTGTGTTAAAAATAAGCGGATAGCTTCACCCATCGACATACCTATTTCTGACAGTACTTCTTCAGCATTGTGTTTAAGTTGGGAACTCACTCGGGCTCGAACCACATCATCTTTTGTCGATGCCATTATTTACTCCTGCTCTATAATTTATAATATTAAATGTAGCACAAATTGGCCACAATGTTAAAATTTGCTTAAGGACTTAAATGGGGCTGAATCAATGGAGTCAATATAAATGATTTTAACCAATTGGAGGATAATCTTGAAAAGTTAGTGGTTAGGGTATTGAGGTAGATTCACAAAAGGAGGTAAATCATTTGAACAATATCGCTCCGATGATTTTATTGATCATGAATTCGGCATCCTTTGATTACATCGATTTGCATGATCTTGTATTAATTAATGCGTATTGATGAATAATATGTTATATAAGAGGAATACCTAATGACAAACAAGGAGTCAATTATGTCAATAAATGGTATTTTTAGTTTAGTTATATTGCTGGCTGATATTTTCGCCATTATCAAGATAGCGAAAAGTTCTGAAACTACTCTCATGAAAGTAATTTGGATTGCTGTTGTCGTTATTCTACCTATCATTGGTTTAATCGTATGGTTCCTTGCAGGACCTGGAGACAAGACACTCAAGCTTTAAATCTGCCTATGCGCTACACAAATATACCATGATGTATATGAATCATATGGAAAAGAAGTCCTGATTATTTTAATAAATTTTCAAATTGTTCGGCGGGTACGGGACGCGAGAACAAATACCCTTGACCATAATCACATTGCATATCAGATAATAATTTCTTTTGGAACTCGGTCTCAATACCTTCCGAAATCACTTTGATATTTAATTTATGTGCCATAGTAATAATGGCTTCACATAAAATAATGTCCTGAGAATTTGGGGATAAATTACTCACAAAACTTTTGTCTATTTTTAAGTAATCAATTTCAAATTTTTGTAAATATGACAGTGATGAATAACCCGTCCCGAAATCGTCAAGAGAAATCTCAATCCCCTTTTTTCGTAACTGCGATAGTTTCTCCGAAATATGTTCTTCGTGCTCCATCAGAAAACTTTCAGTAATTTCCACAACACTGCTTTTCCCGGATAAATCAAGTTTAGCCAGATGCTCTATCCAATCATTTACTTTTGTGGATGAACGAAATTGTACCGGTGATTTATTAACACTAATTTGAAAATTCGGTGCATATTTCTGCTGCCATATCTTTGTCTGGCGTGTTGCTTCTTTATATACCCAGTCGCCAATCGCTATAATTAATCCGGATTCTTCGGCAAATGGAATAAAATCAAGCGGTGAAATTAGGCCTTGTTTGGGGTGATTCCAACGGATTAAAGCTTCTGCTTTATTAATGCCTCCGGTTTTTAAATCGACAATTGGCTGATAATATATTTGAAATTGATTTAAGGCTAAGGCTTTATGCAGGTCATTGATCATGATTTGGCGTGTTTGTGCCTCTTCCTGCATTGATTGGGTATAGTATCGAAAACAGCTACGTCCGGATTTTTTGGCTAAATACATTGCTTGATCGGCATTTTTAAGCAGTTCAGATGCGGTAGTCGCATCATTTGGATAAAGTGTAATCCCAACACTTGCCGAAACATGGACTTGATTTAAATCTAATTTAAAGGGTTTACTTAGACTTTGAATAATATTTTGAGTGGTATTCACGATACTGATAGAATTTTTAGCTTCCGTAATAATAATGGTAAACTCATCACCTCCCAGTCGTGCGACCGTATCGGACTCTCGTATGTGCTGATTAATCCGATTTGCCGACTCAATCAACAAGGTATCACCCAATTCGTGTCCTAAGGTATCATTTACATTTTTAAAATGATCTAGGTTGAGAAATAGTAATGCGAATGATGTGTTTGAACGGTGCGATCTTTTGATCTCCTGTTGTAACCTATCTTGAAACATTCGCCGATTAGGCAGTTTGGTTAAGGAATCGTAATTGGCCTGCTCCAGAATCAGTTCATCCGCTTTTTTCTTTTCGGTTATATCGTCGAATATGGCAAAAAAATGATCGATTTCTCCATTAACTCCTTTAACGGTATTCACCATTAGAAATTCAGGGTATATCTCTCCATTTTTTCGTTTGTTGTATATTTCACCACTCCATTGACCGGTTTCGTTAATGATTTTCCACATTTCATTAAAATAGTGTTCATCATGTTTTCCCGAGGCCAGAAATTTTGGATTTTTTCCAATTGCATCTTCTGCTGTATAACCGGTTATCTCGGTAAAGGCTGGATTAATACTGATAATATTATTATTCATGTCGCTGATACAAATGGCTTGTCTGCTGTGTTGATAGATTTGTGAAGCCATTTCACGTTCAGTAATATCGGAATGTGTGCCAACCATGCGTATTGCTTTACCTGTTTGATCTCGGCTCACTACTTTGCCTCGGCTTAGCACCCAAGACCAACTACCATTTTTTCGCAACACGCGGTGTTTACTGGTATAGAATTCAGTTGTTCCCTGTAGATGTGCGTCAAAATCAGACTTCATTCGTTCAATGTCGGCTGGATGTATGCTCATCTGATCTTTAGGTTTAACGCTATTACAAATAACGTCAAAGAGAGGAGCTTGGGTTTCGGAGTGGGAAAGTTTATTATTTTCTATGTCCCAATCCCAAACATTATCGACCCCACCTTCAAGGATAAACTTCCAACGTTCTTCACTGCGGCTTAAAGCCTGTTCTGCCATTTTACGCAGAGACTGTTCGCGCATCAGATCCAAAGTACGGGCCGACAAACTGTCATACATAGAAAGAACGGTATTGACGAGAATTTTTGTCGAACCGGTCATGGCTCGATTGGCCTCTATTTTTGCCTGCTCCACTGAGGCTCCGTTTGCAATACCGGAAACAACTTTTGCCATGCGCTTATCGGTATCAAGGATGTGGTAGGCCAACCACTTTGATAAAAATGAAATAATATTGTAAATAGCATCATCCAATGTTTTTGCAGACTTATCATTTTTGATAGCATGTAACTCACTGATAAATGAACTGTGGGTGGACTGATGGCTTGAATACCACTCATCGGCAGCTAAATGCTCGGACCAAATTTCCTCCTCGGTTTTGAAGTGATAATCGGTATAGTCTACCAATTCATTAAATATCTCATTTAAAGTAATTTCGCCAGTCCTATTGGCGAGGTGAACCGCCAATTTATTTAAAATATTGACCAGTTGTTGATGCTGTTCATCAATCAGTTCAATCCCAGTTTCAAAATTATCGTTCCAAGGGAAAATGTTAAATGAAGTCAACGGGTCATTATTCATTATGATCCTTTCTATCGGTTATGAAATTAAGATCGATATTAACAATTTTATTGATATATTGAAAAGTATTTTAGCTAGTCGGATATAATAATGAAGTACAACACCTACCTTGGATATGCAAGGGGATTATGAATTCACCCAGATACCAAAGCTCTGACACTAATACGATTGGGAGTTCAGGTATGTACCCAACCTAAAAAAACTCAGTTGACATTTACACGGCAACTGCTCCTGCGTTGCTCTATCTTCTCCATCCATGGCTACGTGCCCGCACTAGTGCAGCTCTACTTAATGTGGGAATTTGGGGATTCTATTTTGTTGAAACAATCCACAAATTTCATCATTTTACTCCTTTTTTTTTTAAGATTAGAGCGTTTGATCGATTGTTTCACAATACGTTTATTTTTTTTAATCTATGCTCTTGCTCTGTTTGTACAACATACACTCACCAAGGAGATTTTACTATGAAGACTATCCACTTGTTTAAGAACAACCTTTTGGCTACTTTAGCGTTAGGTATGATGCTCTTATCTTTATCGAGCTATGCTCATAACGGAAATCCAGACCGTTTTGAGCATATTGCTGTTGAGCCTGACCCTGCTTCTCAAGGGCGTGAGCTTCAACAGCAGCCCTATTTTGCTATTTTTGTGACAACTTATGATGATGATGTGGCTCAAGATCGCCAATGCTCTTTGAGAGAAGCTATTCAGCTGGTTAACTATAGCTATGCAGATAATTTGTCAGCTAATTTTGAGCCCGAAGATTGGCAGGAAAGTATAAATCATATCGGTACTTACATGGCTTTATTAAATGAATGTCCTAAATTTATTCTTCAGCCTGAGTTTACAGATCCAAGAATAATGGATATTGTTCGACCTCGAATGCCTCGTGGTCAATGGGCTCTTTACACAGACTCTATTCAGTCTTGGATTGTTCTACAGGAAGGCGAATATACGATTGATATAAAAGGGAAAAATGAAAATGATGGTTGGGCGGGAGATTTTGATGTTCATGCTTATCCTGGAACCGATCCTCGTACATTCAATGAAGAAGGCCAACAATTTCAATTTCCTGGTGCTAATAGATTTTGTGCCTATTCAGGAATATCACCTTTTGATCCAAGCAAAAAGATAGCCTTTCAACCTGAACTTGGTTGTCATGGTGGTATCGGTATTATTGGTGCCGGTTCAACGCAAACGACGATTAATGCAAATGGTTTAGACCGTATTTTTGACCATCATCGCAAAGCGTTTCGCGATGGTTATCCTGTAAATGGATTTTATATTTCTGGCGTTCACCTAACAGGTGGGATTGCTGATGGAAAAGGTTTTGACAGTGAAAAGGATCTATATGGTGGTTTTGGTGGCAGCGTTTTATCAAAAAATTCTATTCTGATTGAAAAAACATCTTTTAGCTTAAATAAAGCTTCCTACGGCGGAGCTTTAGCGCTGATAGGTCGTGATGAATATGAAGGAAATGTTCCTGCTCATATTGCTAATGAAAGTTATTTAAAAAATCTCTTTTTTATTGGTAACTTTGCATCGCTAAAGGGAGGCTCAGCTTATATAAAAAATGTCGATCTATCAGACCATAATCTTGAATCCAATCCTAACTGGAATAATTTAGAGCACCTCGACAAGTTACAGTTTCTATTTAACTATTCAGCTTTCGATGGTGGAGCAGTTTATTCTGATTTGAGTTACCTTCA
>Ga0209692_10000446_pt1 | contig 98247 bp, 95 predicted proteins | sample tdDd472_FD_187129 | JGI IMG/M metagenome (GOLD analysis project Ga0209692, IMG submission 187129) | Marine sediment microbial communities from the Atlantic coast under amendment with organic carbon and nitrate - tdDd47.2 (SPAdes)... | ecosystem: Environmental > Aquatic > Marine > Coastal >...
GTGTCTGAGGCCCGGGGATTCCTCCGGGCCGAGTTTGCCGCGTTCAGTGTACCCTGAAACCGTTTCAGGCGCGGGATATTCGCTGGAGATTCTTTGGGCAGGTTTCTTCTAAAGAAAGCTGCAAAACCGCTTATCTCTGTGTCCGTTTTAGCCCTTTTGCCCCTTCAAAAAGAACGATCCTGCTTTTGCATTGATGATTGCTTTGGCTTTGGCTTTGGCTTTGGCTCTTTTCCAGCGTCATAGTACGCGCCGCCCGGAAACGGTGAAAGGGGAAACGCCCGGAACGCGGCGGTGTCTGAGGCCCGGGGATTCCTCCGGGCCGAGTTTGCCGCGTTCAGTGTACCCTGAAACCGTTTCAGGCGCGGGATATTCGCTGGAGATTCTTTGGGCAGGTTTCTTCTAAAGAAAGCTGCAAAACTGCTTATCCCGATGCGCGTTTTAGCCCTTTTGCCCCTTCAAAAAGGGCGATCCTGCTTTTACTTTGATGATTGCTTTGGCTTTGGCTTTGGCTTTGGCTTTGGCTTGGCCGCTCACCCTGCCAAACCGAATGAAAGCTCACCTGACCAGAACTTATACCCGTCAGTAACGCGTGAGACGAACAGCTTATCAAACGCGCACCAGCTCTGGGCGGACACCGACCGCCCCAAATCACAATACAAAAACACCGTGTGTGGCGCCACACACGGTGTTTCACCAAACGCACAATTACTCAATGCTAATCCCCATTGAGTACCATTTTAACCACTTTTCGGTCAAGCGAGGACTTAACTTCTATAAAATAAACGCCCGAGGCCAGCGGAAAACCATCCTTCACCAGGTCACCAGGCTCGATATATCCGACATGCTGACCTTGCGGCATATCCCCCCGAAACACCTCGCTTACTTTCCGGCCTAAAAGATCAAAAAGCGTGATTGTAATCTGCAGTTCTGCTTTGAGTGTGATCAATACTTGAGTTCCCTGAGACCGCTTGAAGGGATTGGGATAATTCTGTTCTATCAATATTGCCTCATTACCCACACTTGACTTCTCAAAAAATAGATCTTTACAATGAAGCAACTGCCCCTTGTCACAGGCCACCCAAAGATCGTAATGATCGTGATACTTTGTAGCTCCAGGATGTTTAACGGCACAAATACCATTATAACACTGATCTTTATCCATTTTTTCAACCTGCCATGCCTTCCCTTCATCTTGGGAGGAGAGGAGGTAAGCCGGAAAACCCTCAGAAAGCTGAGTAGAGGACAACAGCATAAGTTGATCATTGACAATACATAGATTTCGGTGATAAATCATATCCACCAATGACATCGACAAATCTCCATACCAATTCCACCCATCATCGCTGTAAAAAAGTGAAAAACCGCGTGCCCAGAGCCTATCCCCGCGTCCCGGCAGGAGCTGCATCACAAGCTCAGAAGAGATTTCGCCAACTGGATTCCATGTTGCCCCGCCATCTTCCGTGTATTCAATGAAAGACGAATCAAAATTATCATGAAAAATGGACCAAGCGCTATAGCCATGTAATTTATCTATAAAACACAACGCCCCATTCCATAACCCCGCCCTATAGTGGATTTGTGTCCAGTTCCGCCCGCCGTCAGTTGTTTGATAGAGATAGGACTCCTCTTTATGTGGTGCTCCCCGATGATTAATCGCCACCCAGCCCATAGGCTGATGCTTCAAAAAGACTAGACTCTGGACGCTGTACCACCAGCTAAAATTCTCAAATATTACGGTTTCTTCCCAGTGCCGTCCTCCATTAGAAGTATGCAACAACAATGGCCGGGAACGCCAATCCTGCCGACCGACTTCAATTTCTTGACCTACAATGCATCCATTGTGATGATCAATAAAATGGACGTCTAAGCGATCAGTCTTCGCATAGGGCGGGGCCACCTCGTTCCAACTCAAACCGCCATCTTCAGTCATCACAACAATCGGTGCATCACCCACAGCCCAGCCATGCTCCGGGTCTGTAAAATGGACATTCCAGAGCAGCGTGTCTGTAGAGGTCTGCACCGTTTGCCAGTCCGTTTGAGCAAGAAGGCAAACTGGGAACAATGCGATAAACATTAAGCGTTTCAGCATTTACACCCCACTCATATAATTATATTTGCACAATATAAATATATTAAACAATTCTTACCCACAAGTCAAGCATATACACTATCATCCGAGTTAACGACTAAATGCGTCAATTTGTGAAAAGGGCTAATTGTGTTAAATCAAAATGCGCAAGCAAATGTGGGATGGGAAGAACAGAATCCACACGGTTCAGGCACGGCATGCTGCCACGGCCAAGCCGGTGGAGAGTTTGCGCTGGGAGTAATCAAAACAACAAAAGGCCCGTCCCACCAGGGACGGGCCTTCTTTAATTCAGAATGCTGCGATTACTTACTCGTCACGCAGGCTTTTTGCAGGGTTCAGCTGCGCCGCCTTGATGGCCTGCACACCCACAGTGAGTGCGGCGACCAGCAGCGCGGCGCCGCCTGCTGCTGCAAAAAGCACCCAATCCAGCCGGGTGCGATAGGGATAGCCCTGGAGCCAGCGCTCCAGTCCCCACCAGGCCACCGGCCAGGCCAGCACATTGGCCACGCCCACCCAGATCAGAAAACCCATCACCAGGCGCAAAACAATTTCTCCGGACGAAGCCCCCAGCACCTTACGGATGCCAATCTCTTTCACGCAGCGCGATATGGCAAAGGAAGAGAGCCCCACAAGCCCGATCACGGCGATGAACAGGGCCAGCCCGGTGAGAAAGAGGAGGAACTTGCCCGCCAGATGCTCCTGTCCATAGAGGGCATCCAGCTCATCATCGAGAAAATGGTAGGCAAAGGGTGAACCCGGCGCCATTCGCTCTACAATTTCTTGAAGCTTTGGCACCAGCACCCCGGCGGTTCCGGGACGCACGCGCAGATGCAGATTCTGCCCCGTCCCGGCCAACAATATGAAGGGCCGAACCTTTTTGTGCAGAGACTCTGTGTTGAAGTCTTTCACCACACCGACAATGGTCAGGCGCTGCTCATAATTTGAGTCGGGGAACCATGTCAGCTCAACGCCAATCGGATCCTCCATCTCCAACTTTGCGGCCAACGCCTCATTGATCACACAGCTTTGACCTCTGTCGCCAATGTGATCGCGGGTGAAAAAACGACCCTGCAGCATGCGCAGCGACATCACCTCTGCAAAATCCTCATCCACAATCATGCGGCCCGTATCAAATGCCATTCCCGTCTCTTTACCCGGCCAGCTGACCCCAGCAGAACTGCTCCACCTGGAGAGCTTCCCCCGAATACCGCTCACGCCCACCACCTGGGGCAATTCATCAATGGCGCTCTTGATTTCAGAGGCCTTTGCTGCGGCCTCGCCCTGAAGCGGAAGCACCAGAATATTCTGACGGGCATAGCCCAGGTCTATGGTTTTGAAAAGCCGGGTCTGACGGACAATCACCAGAACAGCCAGCATAAGCACAATGGAGATAAAAAACTGAACAATGACGAGCGCACGGCGGAGCCGGCCCTTTCTTCCGGAGGGCGTGGCCTGCCCCCTGCCTCTCAAGGCATCCAGGGGGGCGATGCCGGAGAGCATGAGCGCGGGAAACGCGCCTGCAGCCAGCCCGGTGACCAGCGCCAGCACGGCCATGGAGAACCCGACTATCAACGTGGAAGGCCAGGGCAGCACTTCTCCCACCCACTGCCCGACAAGCGGTTGCAGCAGGCGGGTAAGAATCATGGCCAGGCCGCCGGCAAAGAGCGCCAACATCACACTTTCGCCCAAAATCTGACTCAGGAGCTGTCTTCTGAACGCCCCATGCGTGCGCCGTATCCCCATTTCTTTGACGCGTACCGAGGCCCAGGCCGTGGTGAGATTGGTGGAGTTGATCACGGCCAGAAGCAGCACCGTCACCGCCAGCAGCATGAAGAACTGGACGTACTTAATCCGCCCACCGCCCTCCAGCTCATGGAGACGCATGTTATCAAACGGCGTCAGATAATAATCATTGGCAAAGCCCCCGGGATTGTGCTGGTTATACACGGGCTGTATCTCCCGGCTCAACTGATCCACATCACAGTCTGGACGAAGCCGGACAAAGGCCCGTACTGCCTTGTTCTGCCAGGTGTGGAGATACTGGGGCGCCGTACTCATGGGGATAAGAAAATCAAACTGCACAGATGAGTTGCGCGGCGGATCTTCAAGCACACCGGTGACCAGAAACACCGCCTGATCTCCCACGTTCACTTCTGCACCCAGCACTTGCCTGTTGCCAAAGAGACGCTGGGCCAGCGAACGGGTGAGCACCATGGAGAGGGGCTGATCGAATGCCTTGCTCAGATCTCCCTCAATCTGGGGAAAAGAGAACACCTCAAAGAAACCGGGATTCACAAAACAGCCGCGACTGATCATGGACTCCTGACCCAATGAGAGCGGAAGTTCCATATGGGCCACAGCTGTGGCGGCTTCTACGCCTGCGTAATTTTCCGCCAGATAGTCTGCGGCAGGGCCGGGCACATAGTCCCCGTGGGCGCCATTGGGATGCCCCTCAAAGGCCCCGGTTTGAAAGGCCACGCGATAGATCCGGTGGCTGTGATCATGGAAACGGTCATAGCTGAGTTCATAATGTACCCAGATCGCCACAATACCCACCACGGTCAAGCCGACAGTCAGGCCGCCCAGATGGATCATTGTGCCCATTTTGTCGCGGCACATGCGGCGCCATGCCACCACCGCCGCCTGCAGCAGCAACCCGGACTCCCATCGCATGCGGTGACGGCAGAGCCGAGGGAGGCTGCCAATTACCTGCTGCCTGTACCAGCGTGCGGCCGCGCGCGGGCCGTCTGTGCTGCACATTTCATGGTAGAGCTCATCGAGATCCTGCATAGCCGAATCACGATGATGCTCCGAGGACAAGCGGTAGAACAGACGCCGCAATAATCTGGGCGGATTCGATTTCGGTTCCATAGTTTTCACCTCTACAATTAATTAATCCGCAAGCCCTCAAGGGCCTCACGCAATCCCCGCTGCACCTGCAGCGCCTGCCGCCCCTCTTCAGTCAAATTGTAGACACGCCGGCTCCTGGCGCCACGCGTCGGTCCAGGCGCGGCCATCACAGAACTGACCAGCCCCTTTTTTTCCATGCGATACAGGGGATCATAAATGGCGCCAATGGACCAGGTCTTGCCGGTAATTTCCGTCAGTGCCTTCATCAATGTAGCGCCGTAAGCATGGTCCCCCAAGGCTTCAACAGCCAAAAGCAGTACCTCATCATTGCCTGATAACATCATTGTCCTCGCTATTTGTTTTGGATGACGTATGTAATACGGGACATCGAGAAGATTTGTTTCGGATTTCGTATAAAATATCTTCTATTTAGACCTTGTGACAAGTCAACCGTTTCGGCATGGCTGTCCCGTCTGGACTTGCCGGGTCTTTGCGACCAGACTTGTCACAAGGTGGAGTTTCTTTCATACGATTAAAAATGTATACGCTAACCTATCCAGCAATGTACGATGGCTGAATTTCTTTAAGCCCTGCCGATTTTCAAAGGGAGTGATGCGCTCACATTACGACACCACAAAAAAACCGCCCCAAAAAGAGCGGTTTGAAATAATATTGACAAAATAAAGAAGCACCGTCATCTCCGAATACTTCTGTCGGAGATCTTCGTTCGGTTGATCGGGGAAAAAATGCCTCGGCAGGGCTGATTCCCGTCAGCTGCTGTCGAGACGAACGCATTGCAGAGACGAACGCATTGCAGAGACGATTCACAAATCACCAGCCCCTACAACACAACGGAAAAACACCGGCGTTTAACTGAAGTCTCTCTTCCCATTTCGGGCCGCCTTTTGGTTCGAAGGCGCGGTTGTTTAAATCTACCCGCCACACATCCCGCACCCGGAAAGGGGCCGGCGTAAAACAGAACCGCGTGGCCCCGCGCTCCGCAGCGGGGTTCGCCAGGAGAGAGGAAACGATGGGGTGCCGGGTGGGGGCATCAGTCCACACTGTAAACAACCGTGCGCGACAATGCCTTTCAACCGCGCAAAGGCTTTTTGCTACTTTTTGGCCCACAAAAAGTAGGAGACTGCTCTTGCTTTTGCTTGGACGATTGCTATTCAAAACCGAATGAAGATTCTCCACCGAAGGGCTGATTCCCGTCAGCTGCAGTCGAGGTGAAGCTGCGGTAGGGGCAATTCATGAATTGCCCCTACCGCTCAGCACCCGTCATCAAGATACGGCTTGCAATGCAAATTCCAGACGTCTATATTATCAAAATTGACACGATTAAACATAGAACCGTATGCTCATAGCCCCCCCCTGCTGGAGCGGGTGCTCGTTTATTCATGCCGCAAACTCTTCACGGGATTCATACGTGCCGCACGCACCGCAAGTACCCCAATGGTCAGACCCGCCACACTCGCAGCCAGCAGACCCGCCAGGAAAAAGGGAAAGGCGGTTAAAGGCACGCGATAACTGAACCCATCGAGCCAGCGCCGCATGAGCCCATAGGCCAGGGGCGCACCCAGGGCGAATGCGATCAGCACCAGCCGGCCAAACTCCCGGCCCAGGAGCATAATCACCGAGCCCGCAGACGCGCCCAACACCTTGCGTATGCCAATCTCCTTGGTGCGCTGCTCAGCCGCAAAGGCCACCAGACCCAACAGCCCAAGAGAGCCGATAAACACGGCCAATCCGGCAAACAACGCAAAGATCTGTCCCTCACGGCGCTCACTGCGATAGGCCGCCTCAAACTGCTGATCGACGAAGCCAAAGTTAAATAGCCGCGAAGGTGCAAAAGCCTCCCAGGCCTCACGCACGGCAGCCACACCGTCATGGACCTGTCCCGGCGCCAATCTTACAGTGATGAACTCAGAGGCCTCTCCTGAGATCATGGCCAGGGGGTCAATGGGAGAACGCATGGATTCATAATGAAAATCCTTAACCACGCCAATCACCGTATAGACCTCCATGTGCGGCGGTCGACCATCAAAGATGCGCATGCCCAGGGCATTCTCCCAGCCAAAAAACCGCACGGCCGATTCATTGACGACCACATTGTAGCCCTCACTGCCGTGATCCACCGAGAAAAAACGGCCGCTGAGCAAAGACATGTCATAGGTCTCTTGAAAATCGGCATCCACGGCCCAGCGGGTCACAGGCGTGCCATCCTGCCGGTAACGGCCCTCGGGACACATCACATCCACATATTTATTGTCCCCCACAGGGAGAAGATCGCTCAGAGAGACAAATTGCACCGCCGGCAGCGACTGGAGTCGTTCCTTGAAAGCCGGGGCGCGACTGCCCAGCGCCGCGCCATTTTCAATGTAGAGCAGCTGGGCGCGATTGTACCCCAGATTTCGTTTTTGTATATAGCGCCATTGATGCTGCACCACCAGGGCGCCGGCTGCCAACACCACAGACAACAAAAATTGGAGAACGACCAGTGCATCTCTCAATCCCTTGGATGTGGAACGCGCCGCGACACGCTGTCGGAACACAGTGACGGGATGGATGCCGGCCAAAAAGAGCGCAGGATAACTGCCCGAGATCAGCGCCACAAACACCCATAGCGCCAGAAAACCCAGGAGCGTGCCCCCATCCCAGAATGATGAAAGCGCCAATTGCCTGCCGGACAGGCCGCAAAACAGCGGCAGCGTGGCCACCATGAGCCCCAGCGCAAGAATCAGGGCAAGCCCGCTGATGGCCAGCGACTCAGAGAGAAACTGCCTCCTGAGCTCGCCCCGCTGCCCGCCCAGTGCTTTTCGCACACCCACTTCCCGCGCCCGGCCCAGAGAACGCGCCGTGCTCAGGTTCATAAAATTGACGCAGGCGATAACAAGCACAAAGAAGGCGATGACAGAAAAGATCGCCACGGTACGGGCATCGCCATTGACAGCCAGCTCCTCCAGCCGATGAGAGTGGAGATGGATGTCGCTGAGGGGCTGGAGCCCAAAGGCAAAGTCATTGCCCGCCGCACGCATTTCATCAAGCGACCGACCGCTCTGGGCAAACATCGCCCCTACATACTGATTGACCATGGCGGGGAACTTGGCCTCCAGATCTGCGGCAGCGGCGCCGGCACGCAGGAGACAGTAGGTGTGAAAGACCATGTGATCCAGCCACAGGGGGTTCTGACTCTCGGGGATGGAGCCCAGCGATGCCATGAGATCGAATTGAAAGTGCCCTGTCTCAGGCATGGGCTGATACACGCCGGTGACGCGGTAATCGGCGCCGTCGTCCATGTGCAGGCTCTGGCCGATGGGATCGGCAGTGCCAAAGTACTTCTGGGCGGCGTCTGCTGAGAGCAGCAGACTGTGGGGCTGTGTCAACGCCGTTTGCGGATCACCGAACAACAGCGGCAAGGTAAAGACCTTGAAGAAACTGCTATCCACATAGGCGAAGCGTGTCTCCTTGAAGGCGGTCTCCCCCCGCCGGAACACGGGCTCTGGCTTGGCGTAAATGCGCGTGGCCGCCTCTACCTCGAGGAAGTCGGCTCTGAGCGCCGTCACCGTGACTGCGGCTACGCTGGCCGTTTGATACCCCTCTCCGCCAAACACACCAGTGAAGATCACACGGTGGATGCGATCCGCATTGACATGATGCCGGTCGTAGCTGAGCTCATGACGCACATACAGCGCCATGAGGCCAAAGACGGCCATGCCCACGGCCAGACCCAGTACATTGATCAAAGAATAAAAGGGACGTTTCCTGGCATTTCTGAAGGCCAGTTTGGCTCCGTTGATCAACATTTGAATTCTCCCAATCATTTTTTGGAGGATCAGGGGGCAGATGGCCCGCTGGAGCTGCCTGAGCAACCATCGACGCGCAAACCAGGGCCCGCGAGTTTGATACTGTTTTCCATAGAGTTCAGCATAATCGCCCAGCGCCGTATCTTCTCCATAAGCGGGGATCAGGCGCCGGATCAACCAATTTGCCCATTGCGGCAGGACGGTGTGATCAGAGCACATCAGCCACACCCTCCCATGCCGAGGCACTCATGGCCCGCGTCTCTCGAAGCGCCTCGCGCCCCATCTCAGTGACCTGATAAAATCGTTTTCGTTTCCCCCCGCGTGCAGCCGTGGGCTCACCCAGCGCCGAGGCGAGCAGACCCCGCTCCTCAAGGCGGTAGAGCGGCGGATAGATGCTGCCCAAGGTCCACTCCCGGCCTGTCATGCGCTGTACCTCCTCAAAGATGGGAACACAGTAGGCACCCTCGCCCATACGCAAAGCGGCTAGCAGGATGAGCTCCTCGGGGCGGGTTAACATTTTCATGTACAGCTCCTATTTTCCTTACAATTTAAAATAAATTACGGCCCCACAGGACAAATGTTTCCCTTTATTTCTAAGGATTAACAGTATCTCCACTTGCACTTGCTTTTTCATGCACGAGCCCATATCTTTTATGACCGACTTTCCAACGAACCCGGGACGGCCATGTCACACATTATTCTGTTCGTCTTTCTTCTGCTCCTGGTCTCAGGCACCGCCAGTGCGGTTTATCTCTACCATCAATACAGGCAACAGCGACTGCCCATCTTAAAGGATCTCTATCTCTTCATTCTGGCTTCACTCTCCCGCGTGATGGCGTTCATTGTGCTGTACTACATTCAGCTGAACATTATACGCGACATGGACACGACGCCGATACACCCGCTCTGGTCTTTGCGATACATCCCGTCTGTGCTCGGCACTTTGGGTGAATTTGTCATGCTCTGGCGTGTGGTGCTCAGGCTCAGAAAACCGGCATGGATCGATTCACTCAGCCCCTGGATGGTCGGACTCTTTCTGGCCGGATGCGCGGGACTGGCGGTGGCATTGACGTTGCGCTTCACCACTGGCGCCAACCAGACCCTGCCGCTGCTTCAACAGGCGACAAGGTTTTTCATCTTGCCCACCATGCTCCTGGCTCCGGCAGCCCTGATCTGGCCGTTCCAGAAAAAACCGGCGACAGAGGCCGCCCGCACTCTGGGCTTCATGCTCCTGGCGGGCCTCTACCCCATGCTGCTCTTTCCAGGAATACTAAACGGCAATGCCACAAGGCTCATCAATCTCTTCATGGTCTGGGTGCACCTGGTGCCCATGATCTGGGCCATGCGTTCATTGAAGGCCGCAGCCACTGCCGATCCCTCTGAGAACATCACTGCCAATCTCAACCGCTGGGTGGAAGAGAAACGCGTGACGCGACGCGAACGCGAACTCATCGACCTCATCATTGCAGGACAGAGCAACAAAGAGATTGAATACGAACTGGGCATCGCCTTCAGCACAGTGAAGAATCATATCTATAAAATCTATAAGAAATTGGATGTGAACAGCCGTGCCCAATTGATCCATAAACTGATTCACGACTAAAATTCAGCCACTCTCCCCGTCCCAGCCCAAATGGAATCGTGACAACACATGATCGAAAAAGCCCGCACACTGCTCAAAAATATCTTTGGCTATGACCACTTCCGCCCCCTGCAGGGCGAGGCGATTGCCCACCTTCTGCAGGGCCGCGATACTTTGGTGATCATGCCCACGGGTGGCGGCAAATCGCTCTGCTATCAGCTCCCTGCCTTGGTCACCGGAGGCCTCACTGTGGTGGTCTCGCCGCTGATCTCCCTGATGCACGACCAGGTGCAGCAGCTGGCCGCCAATGGCGTGGCCGCCGTCTGCCTCAACAGCACACTGGCCGCATCGACCTATGCCGAAAATAGCGAATCGATTCGGGATGGCAGGGTCAAACTGCTCTACGTGGCGCCAGAAACCCTGCTGATGGACAGGACGCTGGCCCTGCTGAAATCCGTCAAAATCGACTGCCTGGCCATTGACGAGGCCCACTGCATCTCAGAGTGGGGGCACGACTTCAGACCCGAGTACCGCCAGATCGCCCGGGTCAGGCAGCACTTCCCCAAGGCCACGTGCATGGCGCTGACCGCCACGGCCACGCCCCGCGTGCAGGCCGATATCCAGTCCAATCTGGGACTGGGTGATGCCGATGCCTTCATCGCCAGCTTTGACAGGGACAACCTCTTCCTGGAGATCACGCCCAAAAACAAGCCCTACGCCCAGATCACACGTTTTCTAAAGCAATATCCCGATCAATCAGGCATCATCTACTGCTTCTCGCGCAAGCTTGTGGATGACCTTGCCCTGGATCTGGCCGCAGACGGCTTCTCGGTGAGGCCCTATCACGCCGGGCTCAGCGACGAGCAGCGCCGCCGCAACCAGGACGCCTTCATTAAAGATGACGTGCGTATCATCATCGCCACCATCGCCTTTGGCATGGGCATCAACAAGTCCAACGTGCGCTTTGTGGTGCACCGCGACCTGCCCAAGAATATCGAATCCTACTATCAGCAGATCGGCCGCGCCGGACGCGACGGCCTGCGCGCCCACTGCCTGCTGCTCTTCAGCGACGGCGACAGACAGAAGATCAACTACTTCATCCAGCAGATGAACCCGGAAGAGCAAAACGTGGCCCGCGTGCATCTCGACAAGCTCACGGCGCTGGCAGAGACGCCCTTCTGCCGTCGCAAACCCTTGTTGCGCTATTTTGGCGAAGCCGAGCCCGAGGCCCCCTGCGACATGTGCGATAACTGCACACAGCCGCAGCAAGACCTGGAGGACATCACCCGCCCCATGCAGATGTTTCTCTCCTGCATCAGGCGTACCGGCGAACGCTTTGGCAGTCAGCACATTATCGATGTGCTCAGGGGATCAGAGGCGATAAAAGTGCGGAAGTTCGGTCACGAGAAACTCAGCGTGCACGGTGTGGGCGTTGACTTTTCCAAGGCGCAGTGGCTGCACCTGAGCCGCCAGTTCATGGCCATGGGATTCATTGAAAAAGACGGGACACACGGCAGCCTCAAGGTAACAAAACGGGGCATGGCCGTGCTCACCGATCGCGATACCGTCATGGGCACAATGAAAGAAGAGACCGCATCGCCCAGGCGCAAGCAGATCATTACCACCAGCGGCGATGCGGCGCTGCTGGCCAAGCTCAAAGCGTGGCGTAAAACCACAGCGGACGAGGCCGGCGTGCCCCCCTATGTCATCTTCTCGGACAGAACCCTGGTACAGCTGGCTGCAGCGCAGCCATTGGACACTGCCTCGCTATTGCAGATTCACGGCATTGGTCAGGCCAAGCTTGAACACTACGGCCAGGCCTTGCTGGAGATCATATCAACATACAACGGCACAGCCCTCAGCGACAAAGCCGACTTTGCCCCGCCCCAGCCGCGACCCTCTCAGCGGCAGCGCCGCTACATGCAGGTCACCGAGGCCTTCAACGACGGCACCTCCATTGCCGATCTCATGGAACAGTATCAGGTGAAGCAGGCCACTATTGTGGGCCATCTCTTCAAATCCTACAAAGCCGGATGCCCGCTCAGGCATGACGGTCTGGCAGAGGCGCTTGTCATGACTGCGTCCGATCAGGAACAGGTGACAGCACTATTCGATCAACACGGCACCGCCGTTCTGAGTCAAATCCGGGAAATCCGCAGCGACATTGCCTACGACGACCTCCAGCTCCTGCGCCTCGTCTACCTCACCCAGCCGACAAAAAAATAACACCGGGCACGCAATGCACGCCCGGTGTTCCTCGAGAATCTTTATCGATTGTTTCTCTTACAAGTGTTCAAAGAAATAGTTGGAGATCATGGTGTAGAGATGCAGACGGTCTCGGCCGTGCATGTTGTGCTCGTCGCCGGGATAGACAAAATAGTCCAGATGCTTCTGCGCGTCAATGGCCTTGCGCAGATACATCAGGCTGTTCTGCCACGCCACCACCGGGTCTACGCAGCCGTGAATCACCAGACAGGGCACATCCAGCTGGTCGATATAGGTCAGCGGACTGGCCTTTTCATAGCCCTCGGGATTGGCCTGGGGCGTGTCCATGTAGCGCTCGCCGTACATCACCTCATAATACTTCCAGTCCACCACCGGTCCGCCGGCCACACCGGCCTTGAACACGCCCGGCGCACGGGTCAATAGCGAGAGTGTCATAAATCCGCCGTAGGACCAGCCGTGCACGCCAATGCGCTCTCCATCCACAAAAGGCAGCGACTTGAGATAGTCCACACCGGCCAGCTGATCGGCCACCTCCACCGTACCCAGCTGGCGGTGAATCACCTGCTCAAACTCAGCGCCGCGGTTGTTGGTGCCCCGGTTGTCCAGGGTGAAGACCACATAACCGTGCTGTGCCATGTAGTGAAACCAGAGCCGCCATGAACCGATGCGGCTGTTGGCCACCATGGCCCCGTGGGGACCGCCGTAGACGTAGACAATGGCAGGGTATTTCTTGGACGCATCGAAATCCGGAGGCGTGATTAGGCGCGCCATCAGCGGCGTGCCGTCGTCCGCCTTGACCTCGACGAGCTTCACCTCGCCCAGGGCGTAACCGGCCAGGTTGTCCGGGGCGTCCAGCAACGTCTCTACGGTCTGGCCCTGACAATTGATCACGGTGATGCGGCTGGGTGTCTTTAGATTATTGAATCGGTCGATGGCGTAATGACCGTCCCCGCTGAGACTCAGGCGATGCATGCCGGCTGCGCTTGTCAATGGGACGGGCTTGCCGCCTTTCAGCGCCACGCGATAGCCGTGACGCTCCAGCCCGTTCTCAGAGGCCGCCTGGAAGAAGAGCGTCTTGCCGGCGTCATCGAAACCGATCACGCCGGTGATGTCCTGCTTCAAATGGGTGAGCTGACGGAGCAGCTTGCCCGACAGATTGTAGAGATAGGCGTTGTTGAAACCGTCGCGCCTGGAGAGCCAGACAAACTGCGTGGACGATTCCGGCACAAAACGGCCGCCGCCGTTGGGCTCCACCCACTGGGCGTCGCGCTCCTCAAAAAGCTGCGCCTCCGGCTTTCCCGAGTCCACATTGTAGCGGACCATGCGCAGATGATTCTGATCGCGGTTGAGATGGCCTATGAGAATGGCCTGGCCCGACGGCGTCCAGGTGACGCTGGTGAGATACTGGTCGGCGGGCTGGCCCGTCTCCAGAAAGGTCACGCTGCCTGTATCGATTTGATAGACGCCCACGGTGACATGCTCACTGGCCTGACCGGCCATGGGGTAACGGGAGTTCCGAAGTTTGGCCGGCGTACTGTCAATGTCCACCAGGGGATATTGGGTGACGTGGCGCTCGTCCTTGCGGTAGAAGGCCACGGCATCGCCCTCAGGTGCCCAGAAAATGCCCCGATTGATGCCAAACTCGGAGCGGTGCACATAACCTGTGCCGTTCTCCAGACCCTCGCAGCCGTCCTGTGTGACTTGGAAACGACGGTTGCCGTCCAAAGCGACCCAGAGGTTTTGCTCCAGGGTGTAGGCCACGCGCAGCGTGTGCGGCTCCACACTGCGGTCGCCGGCGCCGCTGGGAATTTCATTGACCACACGAACACGGCCTGCGGAGATGTTGGCCACAGCGAGTCTGCGTCCGCTCCAGAAATAGAACGTGCTGTCCGTCATCCAGGTCATGCGGGGAAAGCGGCGCAAAGTCAGGCCCGCTTCTTTTGAAGCCGACTGAAATGCGGCCAGCGTCCAATGCCCGGCGGATTCATCCGCAGAAGCCTGTTGCCATATTAAGGCGGACTCGCCGTCTATGGAATCGACCTGACAGTACAGGCTGGACTCGCCCATCCACGAAAGACCGCGGACAGACTTGACGGCCAGCGCATCCTGCGTGCCCAGAATGGCCTCTTCAATGGTAAAATGTTTGGCGCTGTCCTGGGCCCAGAGCCCAAATACAGGAATCAGTAGAATAAGAAGAAAACACCTGCGCTTCATTGTGCCTCCAATATAGGAATTCTTTAGGGACTGCAAATTACAAAAGCAAGGGCAGAGAATCAAGCGGGGATTGATAAGCGGTGTTGTGCAGCGATAAAAAAAACGGCACCTGTAAACAGATGCCGTTTTTCCGTGGAGCCAAACGGGATCGAACCGTCGACCTCTTGACTGCCAGTCAGCTCATCAAGACTTTAAAATAGCATGTAAGTCCTTATTTTACGTATAAGTTACAATATAGCAACTTAATATAATTCAAAATCATTTGTAATGTTCTGCAATCTTTTTTTGAGCGTATTTGGGACGCGGCTTTTGAGCTTTGGGACGTATTTGGGACAAAAGTCTATCCTATTTCGCCCGGATTCCAGCCATCTCCTCACTGACTTTTCGGAGCGTTATTTCGGTGTAGATATCTTCAGTGATCCGTATCGAGGAGTGGCCCAAAATATACTGTACGGTTTCCAATGAAAGACCCTGTTCCAGCCCATAGGTTCCGAAAGCCTTGCGAAGTGTATGAAACGTCAGGTTAGGATCATCAATTCCCAAGTCTCTTCTCGCATTGGTAAAGGCCTTGCTAATCGTAGCTCTATTGGCTACTTCCCAAAAGAGACATCCCTCTTCAATGCGCCTCTGAGCAATGCCAATACGGTGTGCGGTTCGTAAACGGGCCAATTCAGGCTTTTGCTTTTCTACATCACTCAGGGCCAGTATCCGCCTTTCAATGAGTGCCAGCGGTTCAGACAGAAGGGGGATTTCCCTTCGCTTGTTGCCTTTTTCCACTAGCGTCAGGATGGCCTGCTCTTTATCATGATGGCGAATTATATAGAGCGAATCTTTTTTAAGCTCAATGATGCTAGACAAGCGACAGCCTGTCCAGAGCGCCAAATTGAAGGCGTCCAGCTTCCATTGGGGGCCGTTTGCATAGTACTTTCGGAATTGCTCGATCTCGCTTTCGCTAGGATAGCGTTTGATGCGATCCACCTTAAGGGGCTTCAGATCCCAGAAGGGATTCTCTTTAATATACCCTCTCTCTTTGGCCCATGAAAAAGCCGATTTCAAATGCTTCAGATAATTATTGATCGACCTCGGCTTATACACTTCTCCGTAATGCGTTTCTTTTGAAATCAGCTTGTCTATAAATTCACGCTTCAATAAGTCGCTATTGAATGTGTGAATCCCCCGTGTTTCCCCAAAAAGCTCAATCAACATTCGGAGTGCATATTTATCAGCCTGGAGGGAGTTAGGACTTCTCTCCCCTCGCTTTACTTCACCTTCTCTAAAATCGAGATAGACGCGTCGAAAGAATCCTAATGAGACATTGCTCTGTACAGTTGGGATAAAGGCAGATACATCAAATGTGCCAAGGGCGATTTGATCCCGAATGATCTGTACTTGTCTCTCAACAACCTCAATAGAGGCCTTGACTGTCTTGCCTTTTCGAGTTCCATCTTCCCATAAAAATTCTACATAGGGATTCTTCCGGCCTTTGGTTTTTACATATACAGATTTTGGCAATTGTAAACTCATGCACCGTGCCTCCATCTGTTAAAAAGATGCACCATATTATTTGCTCCTATATCGTTAAAATTGGCGCACTCTTCTCCCCTTGAAAAAAAGATCAGCATCAATTTCTTTCCTTGAACTGATCCGGTTTGAACAAATTTATAAACTCCAAGAATAATTTAACGGCCTGCCCTTCAGGCTGGCCTTTTAAATAAGCTCTGAAAATTGTTGAGGAAAAAACTTCAGCCTCTAAGAGCTCATCCAGCTTCTCCTTTTCTGAAAATTTCATTGCTATCCTTTAAGCTTCTTACCAGTTCAATGAGTTTGGACTGTCGTTCGGTGTCGATGCCCAGAATGGCATGCAGTTCCAGCATGGCTTCCAGGCTGCGTCGTGTTAGAGGAATCTCATCAGAACCAGATCGGATCTTTCGAAGCGCCAGACGAAACCACCTTTCATCAGTGGTCTCTTCTGGATAAGTCGAACTGTTGCTAGGGAGAGATTCATTTTCTGCATATTTTTTTGAGTTTTCCTTGAGTTCCACCTCCATTTCAATTGAGAATAATGGATCCGTCAAATTTTCTTTTATTAATGGTTTTACAAGTAACGGGTTTATTTTACTCAACATAAACGCCAAGTTCTTTGAGGAAGGTAAAAAGCCCTCCTCCCATCGGGCTATACTACGCGTGCTTACCCCCAGCATCTTTGCGAATGCCTCTTGCGTCCTCCCCAGGACTCCACGCAATTTTATGACATTTAACGCAAAAACTTTGTCTTCCATTGTCTCCCCATTTCATCTTTTACATCTTTTTTCTTGACATCTGTCCAAATTCGCATTATATTCTGAACAGATGTATAAAGTCCCCCTCTTTTCTGCGTGTCCGGCAAGACTTAAACAGAAAAGAGGGGCTCGAAACCATCGAATACAGAAAAAATGCCGACATGGTAGAGGGCTTTTTGTATCCATACCCGAGGCTTATTGCATGAATCTACGTCTTTTTTGAACGTTTGTCAAGAAAATACAGGAGGGAAACATGGAATATCGTGAAGAATTGCATCTTTGTCATGGCATTAAGGCAATTATTGCCATGTATGGTCTTGACCTGGCAGATATTGCCCAGCACATCCAAAAAAGAAACGGTTCCGGTTCCATTTTGAAAACCCATCTGAGTGACATCCTTTCTCGAAAGGGTAAATCCCGGCTTCGTAATTACTGGGCCTATATGGTCCCTGCGATTAATGCTGCCCTTGCCGCGAAAAACAATCCAACCAGAATCACCGAAGAGGATATCAGAGAGAGCGCCGAAAGAAAGGCGGCATGACAACCACTGGGCATAATAAAGGATGTTTTTGATAATGCCAAATCAATTCTGTTTGGAAAATTGACATGAGCAAGTCAACGCTGACAAAGCCGCACGAACTAATTGCCGAATTTTCAAGGATCTTGGGCACGTCAACCCTTTGCAAGGTTGAATCATGCACGGCATCAGAACTCAGCAAAATGAAAACGCCCAGGGACGAGCACAACAAGGGCTATCACCGGGAATCCTGTATTGAGAAGACTTTCGACCTGTTAAATACAGCCCGCCTTCAGTCCCTCGATGACGTGAATGATGACACTGTGCGTCAGGAGACCAAGGAGATTCTGGCAACAGCCGGGGGCGTCTTTGCGAGACTCTGCGGCGGCTATTTCATCTCCACCAGTGAAACCAATGCCATCGCCGACCTTTTGAAACGCATAAGACCGGAGCTGTTCGAATGCTGATGACCATCGAAGACTTGATGATACTCACACAGAAGAGCAGGGAGATCACCAGAGCCTTGACTTTCGTCACCGGATTCCCCAAACCCATTCTGGTCCGGGGAAAGACCAAATACTATTCCCGGCCTCAAGTGCTCCGCTTTCTGGCCACCCACCAGCCTGATGAACCGGTGGAAATGAGCGTGGACGAAATGCTCAAGATGTTTCTAGTTGAAGAAATGATCAAGAAATCCACATCCACACAAATACAAAACACGGGGGTAACACCATGAGTACCCATCCAGCCATGACCTCACTTCCCAAAACCATGCCGGGGTCGACAACCGAACCTGAAACTGAAGTGAAGCAGGATACGCTTCTCGGCAGTTATGGGCGCAATCTCTGTCCGCTGTTCTACTCTTCGGACAACATCAGTGAACTGACCAAGGCCTTGTCCAAGGCCCAGCACGAAATCGGGGCGGCGATTCGAGCCCAGTACAACGAACACAGGCAGTACGCCTACTCGGACCTTAACTCGGTCTGGGAAGCCTGCCGGGACGCGCTGACACAAAACGGCTTTGCCGTGCTCCAACCCCTGGCGCCCTCTCCGGTCGAAGGGTGCATCGATGTCATTACGCTTCTAAGCCACGAGACCGGACAGTATATCGCCAGCGTGGTCCGCATGCAGATTGTCACGCGCATGAAGAACGAAGGCTTCGTGGTCTCCATGGACCCGCATGCCATCGGCTCTGCCATCACCTATGGGCGGCGTTATGGCCTCTCCGCTCTGGTGGGCGTGGTCTCTGCCGGAGAAGATGACGACGGCGAACGGGCGCAACAGCATGCTGAAAAACATCGGCCTAAACCTCAGAACCAGAACCAGCAGTCAAAGCCGAAGCCCGATCTGCCCACCCTGAACCATGAGCAGGAGCTAAAACAGAAACGGCTGATTTCCTGGCTCTTCAATACCAACAACGGCAATGCACGGGCAGTGGGCGACAAGGTCAAGGAGCTGACCAAAGGCCTCTACCGCAACGTCAAAGAGATGCCCGGCGACCATCTTGATCTGCTATTCGAGCGCGTTGAGGAGCAGATTGAACTGTTCGAGAATGAAGTGGAGCAGACACAAAGCTGATTTGTCAAGGATCACCCACAAAAAAATATATAAGGAGAAGCATCATGACAACGGCAACCCAAACCACAGCCCCGGCCAAGAAGCTGGTGAAATTCAAGAAAACCAAAGTCCATACACGCTACAAAACCGCTGAAGGGCTGATTGTGCCCGGCGTGACAACCGTCATCGGCCAGTCCCTGGGGTGGAACAAGCATGTTCTTATGGCATGGCAAAAGCGCGAACTACTGGCAGGGAATGACCCGGACAAAATTCGCGATAAGGCTGCTGACATCGGGACCTTGTCTCACTTCATGGTAGAGTGCCATGCCAAAGGGCAGGAGCCTGACACCAGCGAATTTTCCGCCGCTGACATCGACAAAGCCGAGAATGGTTTTCTGGGATTTCTGGAATGGGAACAGCAGTACGCCCCCGAATACATCGGCAGTGAAATAAAAATGGTATCTGAGAAATACAATTTCGGCGGCACGGCAGACTTTATCGCCCGTTTGGGCAAGAAGCTGGTCCTTCTGGATCTGAAGACCTCTAAAGGCGTCTATATCGACCATAAGATTCAGGTGGCCGCTTACAAGTACGCCTATGAAGAGCAGACCGGCCAGATGATAGACCAGGTTCACATTCTCAAGCTGGACAAAAACACCGGCGCATTTGAGCATGTGCCTATTCTGAATCAGGAGATCGAAAACTGTTTTCTTATCTTCCTGCACTGCCTGGCGCTCTACAATCTGAAGAAAATTACCGATAATCCGGCGAAAGCCAATGGAAAGATTATTCCCGCCCTTTATCAGTCCATCCGCAATCAAGCCGCCACTATCCACCACTACTACCGTCTGGCCAGCTAATGGCCCGACTGAGACTGACTGCGGAACACGCTGCCCGTCTCGAAGAACTTGCCGGACACCTGGCCTTCATGGCCAGGGTCCACGGCAAGGAGTGCGGCGATTACATCGAGGCCTGCATCGGCGGCGGTGAACTGATCAAAGCCGGACTGGCGGACAAGGCCCGGCAATCACTGGCCCCGGATGCCCTGCCGACTAACGAGGACTGGAAGAATGAAGACCAAGAAACATGAGTTCACACGCTACCTGCCCTGCAAACTGATGGAGCGGGAGCTTGTGGAGATCACCCAGAAGGCTGCCCACAAGCTGAGGGAGATCAAGCAGCGCGAAGCCGAACTGAAAGCCCAGACGGAACAGGAGAAGGAAGAGATCAAGGCCCTGACCGAGGAGTGGAACGGGATGCTGATCAAGATCCGGGACGAGCAGGAAGAACGCCCTACGCGCGTTCAGACCATTCTGGATTACGAAGTGGAAGAGTGCTACGAAGTACGGCTAGACACTGGCGAAGAAATTTCCAGGCGGCCCCTCCGGGAAGAAGAACGTCAATTCACCTTTGAGGAGGATTTTGAGCATGCCCAGTGAAAACATGTTCGGGGAGCTGGACAAGGCTTTTCAGGTTTCCAACCCCCCGCCCATTCAGAAAGCCCGGGTGACCATTATCATCGAATCGGTGCAGGATGAGCGGGAACTGAGAGGATTTATCCTGAGACGGCTCAAACCGGCGCTGATGGCCCGTGCTGTGCCGGTCTATGTCCGGCACGGCAAAAACAAGCTTTTGACATCGCTCTATCTGGGCGTCAGCAAAGACATTGCTTCAAGATCGGAACTGACAGAATAAAACCGGGGAGAAACGGCGTGAACCCCGGTCCTGCTGGGGAGGGCGGGGCCGGGGGAATCGCTACTGCTCCACGTGGGGATAAAGCAAATGAGCACCTATTTCAAAAACAGCACAGCCCCTTTCGGATATACGCCAAACATGACTGCCGATGCCAACAAGGCCCGCGTAAAAATTGCCCTGATGGAGTTGGGGCTCAACCCCTGCCAGACGGCCCTGCATAAGTGCCCCTGGGACTTTCTGGCCACCGACGGCACCCCGGATCATGTGCTGCGCATCAAGGTTAAAACCGTCACGCGGCGGCGTAAAGGATATTACACCTATCACCTGCCGGTCTCCCGCACCTTTGACCTTTTGGCTCTGGTCTGGAAAGAGCACATCGGTTTTCACAGGCAGGACGGCCTTCCCCCTTCCGCCCAGTATGGGGAGATTTACTTTCAGCGGGAAGCACTGATGGACATTCTCTTAGCATGGGGACTCTATGGCCAGGAGTAAAGGCAAACAGCCCTATATGCCGTGGTATGTGGGCGACTGGCTCAAAGATCCGCTGGTCCGCTCACTGCCTCCTGACGCCCGGGCGTTATGGTTTGACATGCTCTGCTACATGTGGGAAAGTCCGGAACGCGGTGTTATGGTGGATGAAGCCGGAACACCATACACCGACTCGGAGATCATCCGCATGGTGGGTTTGGATAACCAAAATTCAGGCAACTGGCTCAATTTGCTTGAACGGAAGAAAGTTTTTTCAAGAAGAGAAGAGAACAATGCCATCTATTCACGCCGCATGGTGCGTGATGTCTGTCTCTCAAAAATACGCTCAGAAGCCGGGAAAAAAGGCGGAAATCCTGATTTGCTTAACCAAAGCGCAAAGCAAAGCTCAAGCAATTTGGATAAGCAAAACGCAAGCAGGCAGGTTAAGCAAATCCCTGAATATGAATATGAATATGAAAATGATATTGATAGTGAAGATGAAAAAGAAGAGAAAGAAGAAGCGGCAATTGACTCTGAAGTGTACATGGACATCATCGGTCACATGAATACCGTCTTCGGAACCAGCTACCGGGCCACGACTGAATCCACACGACGGTTGATCCGCGGAAGGTTCCGGGACGGTTTCACCAAAAAAGATTTCTATGCCGTGCACCTGAAAAAGTGGGCGGACTGGAAAGATGATCCCAAGATGGCCAAGTACCTGCGGCCCGCCACGCTTTACGCCCAGAGCAAGTTTGAGGGCTATCTGAACCAGATATCCACAGCCGAACGGTCACGCATGCAATCACTCGTGGCCCAGGCCATGGCCAAGTACGGAGCAACGAATGATTAGAGAACAAGACTATGAACCTTTTGCCAACCTTCTGGCCCTGCTCTCCGAGATGGCTGTCCGCTCCCGCACCATCAGCGCCGAGACCATTGAGGGCTATTTCCAGGCCTTGGAAGACCTGCCCTTTGAGGCCATCAACCGCCACGCCATGCTGGCTGTCAGGACCAACGGCGGGCACTTCCCGTCCGTGGCCGAACTGGCAGGCGAAGAAGACCCCGAGATTGAGGCCCAGAAAGCCTTTGAAGACATTTCGCGGCTGGTGTGCAGCTTTGTGGGCATGGGATTCGGCGAAACATCCATGACGGCCATTCAGATCAAGCTGGCCAATGAGGACAAGGAAGACCTGATTCCCCTTGTCCGAACCTGGGGCGCTGAGATCGCTTATGGCACCAATCCCACGGCGACTCGGGCCCAGTTCATCCGGGCCTACAAGGCTGATACCACCAAGCGGAGAAAAGAACTCATTGCCCAAAGGCTGAACCTTCTGCCTGAAGGCCAACGAAAGGAACTCAAGGAATGGACCGGCAAGATCGCCAAGAAGAGCGCCTAGGGTGCACCATTTTCACGAACCACCAGATTGCCGAAATGATCGGCGCGGCAGTGGACCGGAGCCGCCATCCACTGGCCCAGCTGGAAATTGACCGGATCTGGCCGCTGCTCATGGAAAAGCTGGAAATCCGCAACCTGCTCAAGCAGGAAGAAGACGTCTGCAAATTCTACTTCATGGTGGGCGTCCTTTTCGGCGGGATATTTCTCGTGGCCAGCCAGAACAAAAGCGGAGCGAAAACCGATGAATGACAGCATCACTCAGGAGCGCCTGGCCAAAGTCACCAATCCCGATGCCTTTCTCTGGGTGCTTTCCAAGTGGCCGGAGTATGTGACAGCCCTTGAGAAGAAGGCCGTGCTGGCGGCGTTCTACGCCAAGACTGCCTATCTGGAAGACGTGTCAGACGACACTATTACCATTTACAACTACGGATTTGAGAGGGACTGTCTGCACCGCCGCATTCAGCTCTTGAATAAAATCTGCCGGGAAGTGTTTGGTCCCGGTTATTCCATTGCCCTACTGGGCATTGATGACACACAAAACAAAGGAGCAAAACACCATGGCCAGGAGCAGGCTGTATGTGGATAATTACGATTCCGGGCAAACCAGAGAGCGTGAACCATATATATCGCTCAGGGAAAAACGCCAGTGGGCAAACCCGCCGCTTCCTCAGCGCCGCCGGAAAACAGTTCAAAAAGAGGGTGGCGGTGTTCTGCTTGGCAACGTGTGGCCGGATGCAATTGACGGAACCGGTGCTGGTTGAGATCCGCTACTATTTTCCAGACAACCGCCGCCGGGACGTGACCAACTATGACAAGGCCATTCTGGACGCCATGTCTGGCCTGGTGTGGGAAGATGATGACCAGATTGTGGCAGCGAGCTTTCATAAATACGTCTCTCCAAAAGCGCCCAGAACAGAGATCAGAATTTTCACGATGGAGGAAATCCATGAAGCCTATCAGAGTTTTGTGCTGGCTGTGCGCCGCCACACTGATCACAAGCGGCTGCACATCACTGATGAGTCAGGGCGAAAACCCGCCTGCCGAAAAAGAACTCAAATACCTGAAACTGACAGCCCTGGACGGGACATGGTGGAAAGTGGAAGTGCAAGCTGACAGCCTGCCGGTTGAAATAGATTCTCTGGGCTTTGAAGTGGTCAGAATCACCAGCGACACCTATGTCTACCACTTCCTGCACAATTTCAAGGATATCAAAGGCCGGAATGAAATTGCCCTGAAGTTTGAAGTGGGCTTTGAGCTCTATAACAGCGTGAAGGATCTGGAAGCAGGCCGGTATGAATCAGTCTGGCAGGGATTCAGAACGGTTCGGCATACGCTGGCCGATATTCAGCGATACGGCTATATGCATCCGGTCTACGGCTTTGTCCGGGAATATGCGGTTCAATTCATAGGACTGCCCAAAGACAAGCTGATTGTATTCAGCGTCAAGGCTGAAGATGATGCAGGCAATGAGACGCCCTGGGTACGGAGCATTGAAAAAGTGCCGTGGGCGCCAGAGCCTTTGCAGCAGCCGTTCTATGTCATCCGGGAGGAGTGATGATAAAGAAAATATCAGCCAGAAACATGGCCCTGAAACTCTGGGCTGAGCGCGGCAAAGGGCTTCAGCATTTGGCCTATACCTGCCCTGAGTGCCTGAGCGGTATCATAAGGGCAACTGTGCTTTCATGTGGAATTACATTCGGATTTTGCGGCAGGTGCAAGGTGGACTGGTTCCATTAAAAAACCCCGCTGTCAGCCGGGACATAGACAGCGGGGCCCTCCCCTTATGAGTGCACTGATCAATGGATCATTGACGTGCTTGATTACTCCAATATAAATATAATAATAACAAAATGTAAAAATGTCAAGATGAATTCATTTACAAAAATACCGGGACAGACGCCGCTTGAGAACGGACGCCATGAGCGATTCTGTCAGGAGTATTGCATTCATTTCAACAAGACAAGAGCGGCTATCAATGCGGGTTATTCAGAGAAGACAGCCCGGCAGATAGGATATAAGTTGTTCACTAAGGTTGACATTTACGACAGAATACAATATCTCCGCCAGATTGAGGCCCAAGACTATAAGAATTATCGCGTTAGCCTCATCCGCAAGTCGCTTCTCTTAGCCAATGCCAACCTGGAGGAAATTGTCAACCTCAAGAAAGTGCGCCGCCGGGTGGCCGTGGGCTCTGGCAAGAACCAAAAATACCGATACATCCAGTTTCAGGAACTGGAAGTACGGGACGACCTGACCTCTGACGACTGGCAGACGGTCTCATCCATTAAACAAGGCAAAGACGGGATAGAGATCAAACAGCATGACGCCATTGCAGCCATGCGTCTGGCAGGGCAGTTCTTGGGCATGCTGGATGGTGAAACCGGAGGCAGTGAAGATGAGCTGCCGCCCAGCCATGAGAAGATCATGAGTCTGCTTAAAGGCGAAAAAGCGGGATAATCAGAAAAGGTTTTAGGGGATAGCAGCTGCTTCATGTTCTATGTTGACAACACAAAATTTGACCTGATTGGGAAATGGCGGCTCCTGAATCTCAAACGCCGGGAGCCGTGGCGTTTCTTTTTGCCCAACAAGCCCCAGGCTGATGCGCTCAAAGCGCTGGGGACCATGGTCCCGGAGAAGCGCATCTTCCTCATTACCAGCGGCAACGGCACAGGCAAGACCACTTTCACGATCAATGCCATTGCCAACCTGGTCTATCCCGGACGGAATGTCTTCCGCAATGTCAAGGACATGGCCTCTGGGGAAGTCTACCCCGGTTTCTTTGACTATCCCTTCTTTAACAACTATCCGGCCAACTGGCCCACCAATATCTGGTATGTCTCCAACCGTGACGCTGTGAAGGAAATCTGGGAAGAGTTTCTGAACTGGATTCCCAAGCGGTACATGCGCTTTTCAAAGGCGGGAAAGAACCATGTTTCTGAGGTGGCCTTCAAGGGGACGCCATGGCGTATGATGTTTAAAACCGTGGATCAGGACCCCAAGACCTTTGAATCAGCCAATGTGGGCATTGTAATTTTTGATGAGCCACCGCCGCTGAAACTCTACCGGGCTGCTGTCTCCCGCCTGAGAAAGGGCGGCATTATCATTATTCCGGCCACGCCTCTCTTCTCTGCTGCCTGGTTTGTGGATGAGATTATTGACAAGATCAAAGTGGACAAGGACAAGTATCATCAGACGGTTTCCATGTGGGACAACTGCATTGAGCGGTGCAGTTTTTGGGATTGCGGAGAGTTTGGCTTACAGCCCAAGGGATGCCTGACTGAAGAGAATATCAAATTCCAGATCAGGAACTTTGACCCAGATGAGCGGGAAGCCAGGGAGAATGGAAAGTTCCAGTACCTAGTTGGTCTGGTGTACAAAACCTACTCTCAGAAGAACCATTTTGTGAAGCTGAAGCCCATACGAGACCCCAAACAGTATGTATACAAGTTTGTACTGGACCCCCATGAAAGACGGCCTCCTGCGGCCTGCTGGATACGCATCGACCGCTGGCAGCGCTCACGGATCATCAGGGAATGGCCAGGGCCGCTGGATTCCGAGTATCAGGGCCGCATGTTCAAAGACATCAAGTCTGCTGATCCCTATGTCGTGGAAGACTTTGTCAGGCGATGGTGTGAGATTGAAGAGGAAATGCGCATTCCAAAGGATCGCATGATGAGCGTGATTGATCCCAACTTTGGGCGGAAGCCTAACTCTTTCTCCGGCCTTATGCTTTTTGAAGAGTATGAACTGCTGTTCCGGAAGTACGGACGGCCCAGACAGTTTGTGACGGACGCCATTGACGACCTGGCCACCGGCCATGCCGCCGTGAAAGAACTGCTCAAGCCCAAACGGTACGGCGGCGTGGTGGACTATCCCCTGCTGATTGACAGCGGTTACTGCCCCAATACCGACTGGGGCATGCGGACATACAGCTATGAACCGGAACCCACCGGAAAGACAGCGGAGATCAGGGACCTGGCGATAAAGGTGCGGGAGATTGGCAAAGACCACCCTGACCTGCTCCGCTACCATGCGGTGACGCCATACAAATGGTTCCCATTGCCGGAGATCAGGGACAGAAGCTTTGACGACTATGACCACCAGAGCACGCCAGCCCAGCGCGGTGATGGCGCTGACTTTGCATAATAAGGAGAATACCCATGAAGATTGAACAGCGGATGATTGCCCTCTCCCCCATGACCGGCAACGCCAAAGCCCAGAAGATGCTCCAGGTGCGCATGGTGGCGGATTGCGGGACTGTACTGGGACAGGAGACGGTGCAAGTGCGTGGCCGAACCGGATTGCTTTTCTGGATGCCGGAGAAACAGGCGGTAAAGGTGGCCAGGCATGAAGCATTGAAACAGATTGAGACTCAGCTTGCGGATTTGGTTAAGCAAAAGGACAAGCAACGATGATTTGCCCGATTTGCGGACACCGGACCCGGGTACGGAAGACCAGAGCCAGGCTAAACCATGGAGCCATATACAGGAAACGGCAGTGCCCTCACTGCCAGCACCGGTTCAGAACCATTGAGCCCCATGCCTTTTGCCCGGCATGCCAGGTGAAGACAAAGCCTTACAGGACCACAGCCAGACGGCTGGGGCGTGTGGTTATCCGATACAGACGGTGCCCTGTGTGTGGTGTTCAGGAGAAGACGCGAGAGAAGCTGAGGGAGTATTGGGGGGAACTGAGGATAGTAGCCTATTAAATGTTAATCATGACTATATCATTTTTAGGAATTTGATATAGTCGTTTAGAAAATGAGTGTTTGGAAATTGTATCTGTTTTTGCTTAAGGCAGTGGCGACTCAAAATTTGGGTAAAGCGAAGCGGAACCCTATAGCCGCTGTTATATGATGTGCTTGGGGGGCGCTTTTCATGATTACTGCTTCTTTGTACAATACATGTGCGTCTTTTTCTCCTCTTAAAAAAAACTTGCCCATTTCTTTCAGCTGGAGCACAGGACGTGCGGAAGCTGATGACCCTATACTAATTCATTCATTCTCCTGTAAATCTTTTTCATCATTAGTTGTTTAACTAAATCTCCAAAAGCTTTGTCTTCCAGTATTTTTTCAAATATCTCTTGGTTTTGATCCATTCTTCCAATCAATTTATCCACAAATTTGTCATCGAATGCGAATTTGAATGTATCGATCTTATTGACCTTAGCTTGAGTCTGTAATGTCTCATCTTCCATCAATTCCGCTTCAATTTGATCAAAAAATAATTTGTCGGCTTCTTCAAATTCGGTTCCGAATTGTTCGTTTAGAACATTGATAATTTCAGATAGCAATGCTTCTTCATCTTTGGCTCTTTTTAGTCCAGCCTCGGATGTTCCGCTCAGTTCGCCTTCTTCGCCTTTTTGAAGTTCAATAGAGCCTTCCTTTATCTTTTGCAAGCGGTAATACTCTAAAGCGACTTCATCGTCCAAGTGCAAGGATTCTGAAAGTTCTCTTTTGGGTAGACGTGTTTGCAAGAGCTTGGAATAGGCATAGAATTTTTCAAATTCAGCATCGATGAAAGGCATTATCTGAGCAAGGAACGCATACAAATTAGTCCATGAGCGTAATCCTTTTTTGAATTCATCCTGCTTTTCTTCTTCGGGTATAGCTTTGTATCGATCTACTGCCGGATCGGTAAAGGCGTATAAATACTTTTGTTGTTTTGCATTATTCATTTTCGTCTTTGGGTCGAAGTAAACATTGGCGAATGCTTCTATTTCCTGTGCCCAATAGACTTGAAACTCATCAAGTTTAGCTTTGAGGTCGTATAAATGGTTGACATCGGTTTCTTCTGTTACGGAAGTAATCTCATAATAAGGTTGGAATGAATCCAGAATAGTTTGCCTGTCGTTGGAAAAGTCCAACACAAAGGTGTCTTCTTTACCGGGGTGCATTCTATTAAGTCTTGAGAGTGTCTGCACAGCTTTAACACCGGATAGTTTTTTATCTACATACATTGTATGCAGTAACGGCTGGTCAAAACCTGTTTGATACTTATCTGCAACAATCAGTAATTTGTATTCATCTTTATCAAAAGCTTCTGGTAATTTTTTTTCGCCATATCCAGTCAATTCAGGTTCGGCTACGCCATCAGGATAGTTGTCATCGGTTACTTTTCCTGAAAATGCAACCAGTATCTTAATTTCGTTTTGATACCCTTTAGATTTTATATACTTATTTATTTCTTCATAATATCGTTTTGCGTGTAGTCTTGAACCACAAACCAGCATGGCCTTGGCTTTTCCACCAATTTTCTTGGATACGATTTCTCGGAAATGTTCAATGATGATTTCCGTCTTTTGAGCTAGGTTATGAGGATGCAAAGAAACAAACCGTCCAATCGCTTTTGCTGCTTTTTTCTTGTTTAAATTTGGATCTTCTTCAATGGCTTTGGTCAATTTAAAATAAAGTTCATAGGTCGTGTAATTTTGCAAAACATCTAAAATAAAACCTTCTTCTATAGCCTGTCTCATAGAATATAAGTGGAATGGCATTGGCTTACCATCAGCATCTTTATCACCAAAAACTTGCAGTGTTTTATACTTCGGTGTCGCAGTAAAAGCAAAGAAAGAGATATTAGCCTGTTGCCCTCTGAAAACGGCGGATCTTTCAATTTGCTCTCTTACAAAGTCACCGCCTGTATAATCATTAGTATCTTCTATTTCAGCTTGTTCCAATGAATTTGCAGCCAAAACTTCTTTGAGTTTTTTGCTTGCTTCACCACCTTGGGAACTATGTGCTTCATCAATAATAACTGCATATTTTCTGTCGGGTAGTTCGCCAACCTTATCCACTACAAAGGGAAACTTCTGTAAAGTCGTGATGATAATATTGGTCCCATAACCCAAAGCGGAAGCTAATTGGGTGCTGTCTTTATCAATCTTTTGAACGACTCCTGTTTTATGTTCAAATTGATAGATTGTGTTTTGCAGTTGCTGGTCAAGAACTTTTCTATCGGTAACAACAATAACAGAATCGAATATTCGTTCATCAGCGGCATTATGCAAACTAGACAATCGATACGCCAGCCAGGCAATGGAATTACTTTTCCCCGAACCTGCAGAATGCTGAATCAGGTAGTTTTTGCCCATACCCACACTCAAAACATTTGCGCCAATGCTTCGCACAGCGTCCAATTGATGATACCGTGGAAATATCAACTTCTCTTTTTTATAGATTTTTCCTTCAACTTCAATTTCTTCTGTTTGCAAATGAACAAAGTTTTGGATTATTTCCATCCAGCTATCTTTTTGCAGAATGTTTTCCCACAAATAAGCGGTTCGGTATCCACCCGGATTCTGGGGATTGCCCTTACCGTTGCATGAACCTTTATTGAATGGAAGCCAGTAGGTTTTGCTACCATCCAGTTTGGTAGTCATAAATACTTCATCCTGATCAACAGCAAAGTGCACCAAAGCTCTTTTTTTGAAAGCAAAAAGTATTTCCCGATTATCTCTGGTGGTACTATATTGTTTTAACGCATTCCCTACATTCTGGCCGGTAAACTGATTTTTCAGCTCTAAAGTTGCTACAGGTATACCGTTTAAGGAAAGCAATACATCTACCGAGTTTTTATTTTTAGTACTGTAATAAATCTGACGATACACTTTGAGAATATTTTTATTGTACAAGTCTACAGCATCAGGATTTAAGCCTGAAGCAGGTTGAAAAAAGGCCATCTGAAAACGCACACCGTAGTCTACAAAGCCATTACGAAGCACATCAAGACTGCCTCTTAAATCGAGCTCCTTGTACAATCTTTGAATGACTCGATTGTCGGCATCCTCACCATGAATGGAACTAATTTTATCCCAGCGTTTGGGTTGGGATTCTTGCAAAAACTTAATTACTTCATATTTGAACATGCCCAGTTCAGGGCTGTAATCGGGGGCATCCCCTTCAGTATATCCACCCAATTCAACAAGGGACTGAACTAATGCGGTTTCAAATGTATTTTCATTTGTTATATTCATAAATCTTCACCTATTTCCAATTGCTCTGCTTCTTGGTTGACAAGAAACTGCCTGTAAGCAACATCTTTAAATATTAATCTCAGTTCATGTTTTGTTTTTTCTGGAAGATCTTCTTTCAAATAACCGTCCTCATCAAAGCAATCTTGTACAAATTCAAAATTATCCTGATAAGTATCTTCAGTTATGTTGGTTAATCTTGTGGGCAGGTCGGATTCTATGATTTCAAAAGTATCTGGGTCATAATAACGAACCATTGGTTTATTAATTTCGTTATACTCTCTGCCTTGAAAACAGGGTTTGCCTTCAATTGATGGCCAATGAATACCTAAAAATTCTGTTTTGTTTGATTTATAGACTTTTGCTATTTGTAAGCTGCCTCCAATATTTTGTATACTACGGTCTAGAGCAGCTGCCCTGAGTATTTTTAATGGCTCCATGTCCAATTTCATATGTAGTTTTTGTTCTTTAATCAGTAATTTTGTAAATTCTTCATTTGCCCAGTCTTCTACGTTAATATCATGTGCTTCACCAATGAAGACATAGAAATTGGTTCTTTCATGATCTTCAGTAAGTTCATTTGCTTCGAATTTTTCTTTTTGAGGATCATAAAGTATCATCCAAATCCTAAATTGTCCTTTTTCCCAATCCCAGCCCCCAAATAAAAACCTCGCTTCGCCTCTAAGTTTATGTTTGTCTTCAACAAAGTCTGAAATTGTTTTTATTAATGTTGAAAAAAGTTCGAGCACATGAGTTTTTAAATCTGTTAGTGAATAGATTTTTTTATAAAATAAGTCCTCATAAGTGATTGATGAGATAAGATTAAGGATCAATGGGTAAGCCCTTGCAGTTGCCCCTGTGAAGCATAGAAGAGCATCTTTGTTCGGGAGCTCGAAAAGTTTAACTCCTTTGTCCCATTTCTCGCCACCACCACTTAATTCACTATCGGTAGCGAATACCAATTCTTCGGTATCGTTGGCTTGGCGTATCCATGCTGTGCATAATGTCATATTAATCAACCACCTTTATTTTGCCTGTTACTACTTCGCTGATGAGTGCGGTGCGGTATTCGGTTAAAAGTTCGATTAGTTTTTCTGTTCTTGATTTTTTGGCATGGATACGGGCACATTCAGTTTCAATGTGGGAAACAATTAATTGTTGATCTTCTATGGGCGGAACGGCAAGTGACAAAGTTTTCGTTTTGCTTTGATTTAAGATTGGCAATGTTGTGTAATCAGCTTCAAGAGTAATCATTTCTTTATTGCCGACTAAAAAGAAATAACCAAACAACGAGTTAACACCTTTATTGAATGAGATTATATTTATTTGTTGGTTTGCTGAAGCTTTCTCTCTGAAAAAACTTACCTTGCCAAGTGTAGCACCTATACTAACCAAGTAGATTGAATATTCAGGAAATAGTTCTACTTCATTATTTTCAATAGCATCTGTGATTAATTTTCGTCTTGATTCAATTAGTTCATTATTTTTGTCAAAATCAGCAGGTGTAAACCAATTGATTTCACCATCAACAAAATAATCCACTTGTGAATTTTGTATCTTTGGTGTTCTTCCTGTTTGAACTCTAGCAATTGTTTTCAGGCTCTTCACCTCCCAACCCTCCGGAATTCCCCCCAGCCATTCAATGCCTGAATCTTTCATTTTTACATCAGGATTAATGCCTTTGGTAACAGCCTGGTTGATAATGGCGGTTTTTTCTTCTTCGTAGAGTTCGAGCAGGCGTTTTTTGTCGGCTATCAGTTCGTCTATCTCGGCTGTTTTGCGGTCGAGGTAGTTGGCGATGGCGGTTTGTTCAATGGGGGGAGGCAATAAGACAGATGTGTTTTTTAGAATGGCCTGAGTGATGCTATAGACTTTGATGCCTGAAACTGAATTTCTGATTTGATTTCTATACTCAAGTGATTCAAAATAATAAGCCAAGAATAAATAATGGTTTTGACTTAAACACCTTGCAATAACCGTATGATAGCCAGCAAAGGTTGGAGTATCACTATCTAAACAAGTAAAATTGCCAGACCCTTCAATATCTTCTGAAGTATCGGCAAAGACAAAGTCACCTCTTCTAAGCAAAGACTTTTCTGAAGTTTCTAAAAATGATTCTTGAACACATTTAAGTGAGTTTATTTCAGGGTCAACTCTGAAACCATACTTCGAATGGATTTCCCCATAATTTACACACGGAATTCCTTCATCAAGTAAATCTTGTTTTGTTATACCTAACCCTCTTGAAAAATCAAAAAGATAACCAAACTTTTTCACCCTCCAATGCTCCGGAATTGTACCAATCCATTCAATGTCGCTGTCTTTATATTTATCGTATTTTTTCATGATTCCAGCACCGTTTTTTCAGTCTCAAGTGTCTTCTCTTCCAGCGCCAGAATATCAGCTTTAATATCCGACAAAGCCCTCAAGGGCTTAAATTCATAGAAATACTTGGTAAAATTGACTTCATACCCAATTTTAGTTTTATTGTGGTCAATCCAAGCTTCGGGTAAATGTGGTTTCACCTCATCATCAAAATATTCTTCAATAGTTTGCGGAACGAGTTTACCTTTAGTATTTTTCTTTAAGAAAGGAATGTTTTCATAATCTCTTAAAGATGTGTCCGGCTTTGGCTGACCTTTGCTTTTTACGACCTTGCCATTTTCTTTGAGTGGTTGTTCAACGGTAATTCTCCAGTAGCCAAAGAATTCCTTAGGCAGAATTTTACAAAACTCATTCTCTTCAAAATTACCATAAAGCTGGGTAATGAAACCAATCCCTTTGGTATTGCCATTCTCAGTAATTTTCTTCCGCTTATTACCAAGGCTTCTATCCATTTTTTGCCAAATGCGATTGAAGTCCAGCTTCCCTTCTTTGGTTAATTCTTCATCTTTTGCACCAGTCGCATTAATAAGCTGAACTTTGCCTTTACGTTCGGCACTTTTATTATTGGTTACAATCCAGATATATGTGCTTATGCCTGTGTTGTAAAAAAGCTGATCTGGTAAAGCAATAACTGCTTCTAACCAGTCGTTTTCAATAATCCATTTCCTTATATTGCTTTCACCACTTTCGGCAGCTCCGGTAAACAATGGAGAACCATTGAAGACGATTCCGATTCTTGTGCCACCAGATTTCATTTTAGAGATCATGTGCTGCAAGAAAAGCAGTGAACCATCATTGATTCTGGGTAAACCCGCACCGAACCGACCGCCCATTCCTTTGTTTTCATGCTCAGCTTTAATAATCTTCTGGGCTTTTTTCCAGTCCACACCAAAGGGTGGGTTCGAAAGCATGTAATCAAACTTTTCCTCTTCAAGTCCATCTATCGTAAAAGTATTGCCAAATTTGATATTACTTGGATTTTGTCCCTTTATAAGCATATCAGATTACAGATAGCATAAGATTCAGGATTGATTTCCTGCCCGAAAACTTTTAGTTCAGCTTTGGGATTTAGTTCTTTTACATATTGTTCGCCCACAGACAGCATTCCACCGGTTCCGCAAGCAGGATCATATAGTGTTTTAACAATACCATCTTGAGTAAGAATGTCTTTGTCTTCGATGAACAGCACATTTACCATTAAACGAATAACTTCTCTCGGAGTAAAATGCTCTCCAGCTGTTTCATTGGATTGTTCTGCAAATCTTCTGATTAAATCCTCAAATACATAACCCATTTCCATGGAATCCATGTCTTTTAGATCAATTTCCTGAAAAGATTTAATCACACGAAACAAGATGTCTGCTTGTGGACCATCCATTCGGTCTATCTGGTCGTCAAAATTGAAGTACTCGATAATTTCCCGAGCACTGCTTGAAAAGCCATTGATAAAGTTTCTAAGGTTTACAGAAACATTGTTTGGGTCAGCTATTAGCTTATCGAAATTGTATTGGCTTCTATTATGAAAGTTGAAACCCGCAATTTTATTAAGTGCAATATCTTTGGCACTATCTTTTAATGAATCTACTTTGGGCAGATAATTCAATACTTTTTGCTTGGTCGGCTCAAGTACACAATCAAGCCGTCTGAGTACTGTCATTGGAAGGATGACCTTTCCATAATCAGATTGTCTATAATCACCGCGAAGTAGATCTGCCACTCGCCAAATGAGGTCTGCTTTTTCTTTAAAGTTCTTCATCTATCTAAAATTCCTTTTCTTAAGTTTTCTCATGCCCGACAAGGACGTTGGGCATTCTTAATGGGCGAGCTTTGTCTTTTATTTCTTCGCACATGTATCTACTCATGGTTGCAGATAGCCTCCCAAGCATTTCACACAACGTCTGTACATATTCTATTGTGTTTACTTGGCCAAATTAGTGGGCTATACACAATTGTTAATATTTTTCTTTTCAAAAAATTATTCAAAAAAACAAACTATCATAAAATTAAAGCTAAATCAAGTATAATCCTAGAACAAGTCCTCCAAATATACCCCTATTTAATCACATTCACTTGACCTTCAAAAAATCTCTGCTTATCATCCGCCTGAACAGGGCCTTTTTGCATTCATCCCCCGTGGTGCACGGCCCCTGAAAAAGTTGGCACATCAACCCAGAGAGTTCCGCCAACTCTCTCTGGATGGTGTGCCTTTTTTTATGGAGAATGCGCATGCTCCCTTCCAGAGAAGAGCAGAAAAAAGTGGTCAAACGGGTTGCTCAGGTCTTCCGCAATGAGATGGCGGCAGGCTGGGACAATGAGTTTGACGCTTATCTGGAAGGATTGAATTTTATTTTGGGCCTTCAATACACGCCCGATCAGATCTCCTATTACAAAAAACAGCGCCGCCCTACCAATGTATGGAACCTCTACTTCCCCATCGTCAACCAAATACTTGGCTCATTCATCATCAACTGGCGCGCCCAGCGCATACAGGCCCAGCGGAGAAGCGGCTCCAACATTCTGGACCCACTGGTTCAAGACCTCTGTGATGACGTTGACATGGAGAACAGCTACCGGGACGAGATGGCCAAGACCCTGGCCGCCGGGATGAACAAACGGGGATTTACCCATGTGCGCTGGTCTGACGAGCGTGACTCTTCCGGCTCTGTGGTGATAGACAATACAGACGAAGCCCAGATTTTATTCGATTCACGGGCCACGCGGGACTATTTGCAGGACGGCCAGTACATGCTCCGCTCCCGCTGGCTGACTGTGGACCGTATTTTTGCTCTGTGGCCCCAACACCGCGCCAAGCTGAAGGAGATTGCCAAGGACAGAGAGACTTCGGCCTATTGGGAAGCACAGGATGAGGCGGTATCAGGATTCATGGAGAGCCACCATTTTACGGATGAACGGAACGGCCTTTACCGGGTGATTGAGTTTCATGACCGGGAATTCGGGAAGGCCGGTGAAGTGGTGTATGACCCGGCTTCCAACCAGTCTGAAGTGCTGACCCTGGAAGGCAGGAAGCGCGACCTCTTCATTAAACAGAACCCCCACCTTCAGCTTGTGGAGACCAATGCCGCAGAGACGATCACGGTTTCCACGGTGATTCCGGCATTGAACTTCTTTCTGGAAAAACAGGACGCCGACGTACAGGACGGCTTTTTTGACTACTTCAACTTTTCACCTTACACCTATGGCCGCCGGACCCTGGACCACTTTGGCGTCTTTCAGAACGCCAAGGGACCACAGAAAGAAGTGAACGACACACGGAACCGGCAGCTTGACATTATCAACAAGTCGGCCAATACGGCCATGGCGGTCAAACCGTCCAAGCTGAGGAACTGGCGGGACGTGAAGACCAAGGGCAATGAACCAGGGCTGATCATTGAAGTGAAGGACGAGGCCCAGATAGACGATGCCATTAAACGCTATGAACCGCCCAGACATCCCTTTGCCAATGCCCAGATTTCCGAGTCTTCCATTTCCCTTTTGGACCGCATTGTTTCTGTGACTGAGAACTGGCGGGGCGATACGCAGACAGCCAATGAGAATGCCACGCTCTTTGCCTCACGCGTGAGAGAGGCGTCAAAATCCTTTGCCCCGGTGGACAGGAATATTAAGCGTCATGACGCCATGGTGTGGAACCGGTGCGTCAAACTGGCCCAGAAACACTACACCGACCAGCAGATATTCGCCTTTGCAGGCAGCGGAATGGAAGCAATTCAGGACATTCCTTCTACATTCCGGAACGGCAAGTTTATGGTTCTGCCCTCCAGCGAGGAGACCAATCCCACCATGCGCTCTGTACGCTTCATGGAACGGACGGAGCTGATCAAGCTGGTCTCGGAGATCTTTGGGCCTATGGCCGTGGATCCCCGGTTCTGGCTGGAAGATGCGCCCATGGAGAAGGTGCAGCAGCTTATTACTGCCATTGAGAATGCCCAAGGCGCTCAGGGCGCCAGTCAGGAGAATGCTGAGGCCATGCAGCACATTCAGGGGCTATTGTCTGCCGCACAGCAGCGCATGGCTCTGGATGCGGAAGGTGCGCCGGAACTTCCGGCATCAACAGAAAGCAACAGGCCGGAGAAACGCTGACAGACCCGAAACCGGATTATCTGGAAGCGCACTTTGGCCTTAAAACACAAAGCGGATTATCCCATACGGACCCGCAACATCAGGGAGGCAACATGGACCCCAACGAAGAAGCCAACGGCCCCGAAGAAGAGATTACCGATGGCGACACCCAGGAAATGACCGAAGCCGACCTGCTTTCACAGCTTGAAGCGGAAGAGGACGGCAGCGGACAGGCCGGTTCACAGGAGGACGAGGCGTCTGAAGAAAACGAGGACACTACCGAGTCTGGCGGTGAAGAAGCATCTGAAGAATCGGCGTCTGACGAAGACACTACCGATTCAGAGGAAGAGGGCAAGGACAAAACCGGCGACCCTCTGAAAGATACACAACGCGCCTTTCATCGAGAGAGGCAGCTTCGCCGTGAAGTAGAGAAGCGGGAAGCCGATCTGCGGAAGAAACTGAGAGAGCATGAAGCGCCCAAGCCGCCCCAGGCCTTGAATGCGGAAGAGCTGGAAGATCTTCGCCTGAATGACTATGAGCAGTATGTGGAAGTCATGGAAGCCCGGCGCAAGTATGAAGAGCAGAAGGCCGACTGGGACGCCAAGATCAAGGCCGAAGAAGAGGCCGAACAGCAGCGTATTGAGCAGACGGCCCTGAAAAGCACTTTTGAGTCTTTTGTGGACTTTGCAGGGCAGATACTGGGCATCAATGGCGATCCGGGCAAACCCTTTAACGCACAACCCAAAGAGATTCAGGACTTCTATCACTCCAAAGACTTTCAGCGTATTCTGGACCGTGTGGAGAGACAGCCGCGCCGCTACTATGAGGAAGAAGGGCACATCACCGCGGACACGCTGAACGAGCTTCATACTGTGCTCAACCTGGACAACATCAGGCAGGGTGAGCGTGAAGCGGGCCGCAAGGAAGCCGCTGAACGTATTCAGACGGCTGCCAAGGGTGGAAGCAAGCTGGACCGCGTGAGTCAGGACGGCAGGAACCGGAGTAAGGGCTTGGGCAAAATACCGCAGGATGAACTGGACGAATACGACGAAGCAGCACTGCTCTCGATGCTGGCGGAGGAAGATGACAGTTAATCGAGGAAATTGATATGGCGATATTCGAACGCACATTTTCAGGAAACAAGGAAGTGGCCTTGATGAAGCTCATGAAGTTTGAGCATCTCCGCTCTTTCTTCTGGGGACGCTGGGGCAAGTACAACGCACCCGGAAAGAAGACGGTTATCAAAAAGGCCGAAGAGGCAAAACCCATTTCTTCCCCTGTGGTGATTCAGCATGAGCTGACCCGCAAACAGGGCGACGTGATGGAAATGCCCATGCTCCGTGATTTGATCAACCTTCCCACTACCGGCAAGCGGCAGCTGGCCGGGCACGAGGAAGAGGTCAACGTGAACCACTGCCGGGTTCCCATTGACGTGGTGAGGCATGCAGTGGACGTACAGGACGGCATCATGTCGTGGCAGACCACCAAAGACTACAATCTGCTCAAGCACCACAAGCCCCTGCTGGCCCGGCACTACGGCCAGACCAATGAGTTTCTGGGGGCCAACTGGGCCATGTGCTACGGCTTTTCACACAACGTACTGACCTCTTCCCGATTCACAGGGAACAATCAGAACATCAAGGCCATCAGCCATCCCAACATTTTTTGTGCAGGCATTGGCCAGGTGAGTTACGGCGTGAACGGATTTCCCGGCACGTCTGACTACGAAAGTGAAGTGGGCACGACCATTGAAAAAATGGTGGAGACCAACGTCTTTGACACCAACTTCATAACAGGGCTGAAGGCCTCTGACCAGGTGCAGGACACAGATCCCATCATTTTGAAAGACGGGAATGAACTATGGATGCTCACAGTGCATCCCCTTCAGATCAAGGATCTGGAAGCCGATCCGGCATTTCAGAAAACCGTATCCCAGACCCACGCCATTCAACTGGCCAAGGACAACCCGCTCTTGGTGGGCTCCAAATATATCTGGGGCGGCTTTGCCATCTTTGTGTCCAATACCGCACCCATGCCGGTATCCGTGGTTGACGGACGGCCCGTGTGGGGACCGAACCCCGTTGTGAATATGCGGAGCTTCAGAGGCTATAACAAATACGCCTTTATGACCGCCTATCTCATTGGGAGCAATGCCCTGTTCAAGGCCATTGGCCGCAGCTTTGAATACAAGAAGCGCACCGAGGACTACGACGAGATCATCGGCGTGGCCTACCGGTCTGTGGAAGGCTGGTCACGCGGGGACTGGTGGAACTACGATGACGGCATTGTGGGAGAGCATGTGCGGAACTACGGCTCCGCCCTGCTGGTGACGGCCATCTCCCCTGAATCTTATTAAGGAGCGTGCATATGAAAATGAGAACGATTCTGACTCTGCTGCTGATGCTGGCTCTGGCCCTGCCGGTGTTGGCAGACGACCACTTTGACGAAACCGTGACCGTCCGGGAAGACAACTGGTCTGTGACGCTCTCAGGGCTGATTAATTTCTCCGGCGATTCTACCGGGACATACTACACTCAGGCCGTGTATGTGGCCGATCTGAACCACTATAGCGCCTTTCTGGCGGCTTTTGCCAATGTGTCAGGGGCAGATGTAAACGCCTATGTGGAGTACAGCAAGGACAGGTTGACCTGGCATGCCGGAACGCTCTCCAGCGGTCAGGTGCTTGACCAGGTGGCCGCCGCGCTCAAAGCCGATACGGTGAACGTGGTGAACAACACAGAAGATGTGCTTTATCCGACGGCGGTATGGATGCGCTTCAAGTTTGTTGGGCAGGCGGGCAGCGTGGATGAGAACACGGCCTTTTCATGGATGGCCCAGCTTGACAAGAGCTATCCGGACAAAGCCATGAAACGCAGTGCCCGCGTTAAAGACCGCCGGACAATCTGATCAACATCTAGCCGGGAGACTATGATATGGCAGAACTGAAACGGATGGTCTACAAAGACCGTCAGGAACAAAACAGTGTAGACTTTTCAAATGCCGCCGGTATTGTGGGCATGGCCGCTTTCGAGTCCAAAGACCGCTCCATTAAGTGGAATGTGCTGGTCTCGGATACCGAAGTAACACCGGCCCATTTCAATGCCTTTGACAATGGCGAAGTGATGCCGGTATGCTCACTGCTGCTGGACCAGGCCGTTGGAAAGGTTTACTTCATTCAGGCCGCTACCAACTGGGAACAGGTGGCCGTGGTTTCATGATTTCTTCTTCTGATTCAAGGGGCGGCGTCATGCCGCCCCGCATACTTGGAGACAGCTTATGCCCAATCTCTATTTAAAACAGGATACACCCCAGGGACAGTCTTTCGGTCTTCGGGACGAGCATCACCAGATCAAACAGGTGGGGCGTTTTTTTCCCCACAAACCCACTGTGGTAGAGGACAAGCACATTGCCACAAGGCTTTTGAAAACTTATCCCCGGCACCTGGGTGACTGGGACAAAAACAAGGCGAAAATCAAAGCCGAATTGGCTGAACGCAGGGAAACACGCCGCCGGAAGGAAATGGAACTGGCCCAGAACAGAGGTCAGGCCCGTGGACCGGCGCGAATGGCTCAGTTTGTTCCCGCGAAGCCCAAACCGGCAGGCCCGGCCTATGACGAGGAAGTGCCGGAAGAGGAGCTGGACAATCAGATTGAAATGGGCGATGACGCGCCTATGCCCGACCATGAGCCCAATGAAGATGCCGGGGAAACGCCCGAGTCATGATTACCAGTGCCGAACTTCTGGCCGATGTCTGCGGTTTTCTCCAGATAAGGACCGAGGACAGGGACAGGTTTCAGGTGTATCAGAGCCTGACCCTGGCCCAGATCCACCTGCTGAACATTCTGGAACCACGTTTCCTGACGGCCTGCATTGAGACACAAACCGCCAATCTGACGGCCAATACGGCCAGCTACACCTGGGATGAGGAATGGCATGTGGCCAGGGCATTGGGATTGTGGGTGAACTATGCTGCCGCCATTACGGACCAGAGTCCCGGTGTGGAAGCCGCAATGGTCAATGATACGGCCATATTCCAGCGCTGCAACCTGGACAGGTTGCCCACCATGGAACACCCTCAGTATACGCTGGGCATTGCCGGCGGCTTTGAGCTGAGGCCCATTCCGACTCAGAACGTGACCAATGGCTATCGGGTCCGGTTTGTGGCATCACCCAGGCCCGTCACACAATCTGAGAACGCCGCTGTGGATTACGGTTTGAAACCGCTTCTGGTCTACTATGCGACGGCCCTCTCTGCCACTGTGGAAAACTATTCACCCCAGATCCATCAGTCCATGATGGCGCTGTATGCCGAAGAGCTGAAGCAGTTCTTGCCCAAAGCTCTTTAAGAAGAGGACGCTATGGACACATTTGAGATTTTATCGACAATCCGAAATTACTCGGGGCTGGACTCGGAAGACAAGCTGGGAACGCCCCTTTTGCGGCGTTCCGCCAATCTGGGCATGCACTACGTGGCCCAAGTGCTTCAGCCTATCTTTGCCCCTTTTCTGGCCCGGACGCGGGACTATGCGGCCCAGTCCGGGGCCTCTATTGGCATTCCCGGAGACGTGCTTCGCATCATAGATTTTGAACGGAAGAACACGGCCAACCTCTGGAAGACTTGCACTGCCGTGGCCGTGGAGGACCGGGGCCAAATTGCCCGGAACGCCAACTACCCCGGTAAAACCGAGGAATACCCTGCCTATGTTCATGAGGGCCGGGAAGTGTATATATACCCCGAACTGAGCAGCACCGATATCCGCATGCGATACCGGAGACGGCTGGCCGACATGGCAGACGGTGTGGCTAACTATGAAAGCGCCGCCAGTGCGGCTTTGGGCGGCAACGCCAAACCGGAAGCTGATTTTTACATCGGATATGACGTGGCCGTGTATGTGGAGACTTCCGGCTCCCGGACGCTGAAAGGCATTTACCGGTGTACTGGTTATACGGCGGCCAAGGTGGCCACACTCAGCGGCACGGGCATCTTTCTGGCATCGGGAGAGACCTACTACTTTGCTTTGGTCCCCATTCTGCCGGAAGAGTTTCACAACTTGGTAGTGGACGCCGGGCTGATTGAGCTGAAAAAATCGAGACGTTTTGACGATGGCTCCAACTGGAAGGCCGACCTGGACGCCTTGAACGCCCGATTGGGAACCATTCTCAAAGCCCATGGTGCGGAGGAATAATGCCCTGGCTGGCCGGATGGAAATACAGGCTGATGGTTCCTGTGACCAACAAGAACAGTGTACCGCTTGAGAAATGGTACTGGGATGCCGCACTGAACCTGCTGGAACTGGAAGGTGCTCAGCCCGACTTCTCCGACGTGCGGGTTACGCTGGCCGATGGCGTGACTCCAGCCCCATTCATGGTCTATTTTGTCAATTCCTTTTCACCTGACGGCAACATGACTACCGGGCGGATCTGCTCCTGCGGCCCCGTGATTCAGGCCAGCAGCTACAACAATCTCTATATCTACTGGGGATCGGAAGCGGACGGACAGGATGACCCAGAAGGGCTATTTGACTTCTTCGACAACCACAACGACAACCAGGTGGACCCGGCCAAGTGGACGACCATCGGGGCCGTCAGTGAAATTGACAGTGACTTCCTTCAACTGGCCCATACAGGCACGCTCTCGCTCAATGCCCTGAGTGTCCCGGCCAACTTTGGGCCCGGCTTTGACTTCTGGGCAAGGGTGAAAATTGGAGCCTGTGTACCGTACAGCTTCAGGCGAAGCATGTTCGGCTTCTATTCTTCAGAAGGGCCGTGGGCCAATGGCGATGGTATCTGGTTTCAGCACGTGGACAATCGTTTTGAAGCCGTTTGCCGGTCCAATGATTCAGTACAGATTTTCACGGCGACCATCAATACGATGCAGGCAGACACCTGGCATCTGCTCAGAATTGAATGGCGCGATGACAGCGTCACCTGGATTGTGGATGACGCCGTTGTAGCCGAAATTTCAGGCCATGCGGCCATTCCTGCTGAAGCGGTTTCCAGAGCCGGATACTTTGCCCAGGGCATGGTTTTCCCCAGACTATGGAATGACTGGGTGGACTGGATTGGCGTGAAAGAGACAGACTACACCGGCGGAAACGAACCCATAGAAGTTGATCCCAATGAAATTATTTACCAGACGGAAGGCGGAGGCAGTGTGGGCGACATGGTTGAAGACATCGCCTTCCGTCTGGCAAACCCTCATATGGAGTGATTATGCGAGAGACGGTGGACAATATCGCTTTCAGGCTCCAGAATCCCGCCATGGCCCGCCGGGAGTATGGGCCCTATATACTCCGGACCATGAACCGGGTTTACAGGCGCATTAACCGCCAGACCCGGGCGCTGGTCAAGACGCTTGATCTGGATTTTTCAACGCTGGATCCGCTGGTTCAGCATATGCCCCTCCCTATTGATTTCATAGAGATCTTCAGGATTGCTCCGGCAAGGGACTATCTGGACCCGGAAGACTTTGTCTTTGAAGGCGAACAGTTCCCGGAGCAGGAAGGCACGTTCACCATCACCGGCGGACGGATTTATCTGGCCTGCGTGACGCCTGAGACCGGGGCCACGCTCTGGTATTACTCATCCGGCTACACGCTGACAGACACGATCAACGCTGAGCTGGAAGCAGGCGAATGCAACAGCCCGGAATGGCTCTGGCAGGATTTGCACGATCTGGTATACTACGCCACCTGCATCGAGATCAACCAGTCTTATCCCCATTTTCAGTATGATCTGGAAATGGTGCGCAACATGACGGAAGAGCTGGAAGCAGCCGTGAGGACACAGCAGAGCGTGACGCCGCTTATGCTGGGCAGCAGGCGGCAAACCCGGTACCGGGATGACGGCTATGGAGAATTCTGATGAACAGTGTCACCGTTGACATTCTGCCCGGCGGTATGCTCTCGGATGTGGTAGAGACCGAAATGGCCGCCAATGAGCATCAGGAGGTGGTCAACTTCAGGCTCACCCGGCACGGCGAATGGGAGACGGTGAAAGGCTATGCGGATCTGGTGACGGGACTCACTGATCTTCGGGCTGCCATTGAAGTCACGGAAGACCGCTCCGGCGACCGCTTCCTGCTGCTTCAATGCGGCTATGGTCTGTACTCTATAAAGCGCATTGACTATGACGCGGCGTCAGGCTATGCGGGCCAGACTGTACAGTCTGTGAGCCTTCCTCCGTCTACAACCATTCCGGATTTGACTTGCCGCTTTTTTCTCCATAGCGGCGTAGTCCGCATCATCGGGCCGGAGAGAACCGACACAGGAAAGCCTATTACGCTCTGGTACGGCTATGTGAAAAAGACCGTGCCTGATACCGGCGTTGATGTGGCCGGATGGCGGCTGACTTTTGCCCCGGTAAAAATGCTGTTCAGCATGTCCATGTCCAGCACGGTGATCAGTGATGACCATGAGAGCACAGATGAAAAGAAGAAGTTTTATTATGCCCTCTTCTTCATCTTTGAGAACGGGCAGTTTTCCGTGCCCTGGGTGCTTTCCACGACTTACATGGATGATCTGGACCTTTCCGATTACTCGGGCTATGCCCGCCGCTTCACCGTGGACTTGACCGAATCGGAATTCTCAGACCGGGCCTGCCGCCTGACCGGCGCCGGTGTTCTGGTTTCGGAATCCACCTGGCCGCAAAAGCTGGATGACGGCTCTCTGCCCTGGCATGTGGCGGATTTTGTGGATCTGGTGGAAGAACCTTCCAAGAAAATTATTCTATGCAGGCTCTTCAATACCAATGTCAGCCCCATCCCTATCAAGTACCCTTCGGCAGACATCACCAAAAGGCTCTACCGTCACTTTGACCTGGACTCGGGCGGAAGCAACTATGAAGCCAACCTGGAAGAGTTCAAAGGCTATGTGTACGCTGCGGCTCTGGCCTTTGGCGGGCGGAAAGTGGACGTAATTGGCGCGGGCGGCACCGTGACCACGCGCATTGACACCACCATGGAGTGCTTCATCGGCAGGCCGGACCCGGACAACTATACCATGACTTACAGCGTGGAATTCTATTTTCAGGATGACGTGCATACAGCGGCTTCTGGCACCAACCTTCAGAACTACACGCTGAAATTCTACGATGAGCCGTTTGGATTCACCATGGGCAGTGCCAGAGTGCGTTTTCCTCTGGTGGCGGACCTGAAAAATCTGCCCACCCTGCCCTACTCCGACTTCTCCCAGCTTACCGCCGGGACCAGCGGCACGGACCCGGCCTATTCTGACTTTACGGTTGTGGACAGCACCAGCTATGCGGTCAGTGAGGAGGAAGACGAAAGCGACATGCTCCGCGTCAGTCTGCCCATGCAGCTGGATGTGCACCCCAAAGTGAACCTAATGCCCGTGGACGCGGGCGATGCCGACTGCATCAAGGCCGTGCTGAACCGGGACGGGCGCATTGTGATTCTGAAGGAGAATTCCATCAGCCAGGGGCAGAATGTGGGCGGCAGGTTTTCAGCAGACATTGCTCTGGCCAAGGTGGGGCTCTTCCCGGACCGGGGCTGGATCATTATTGAAGACGTGCTCTATTTCATGGACCGGGACGAAGTCTATGCCTTCACCGGCGGGCGGCCCCAAAAACTGCTCTCCAACCAGCGCATGCGGAAAGTCTACCGGGAGTCCGTGCATGCAGCGTCTTTCTTTGCCTGGAACAAACAGGACCGGGAGCTGTGGCTGATACTGAATGCCAAGATACTGGCCTATCAACTGGACTTTGACGCCTGGTATATCAGAGATATTGACCTGACCCCGATCTCGGCTTTCAACCTGTTTGACGGCACACTGGTTCTGAGCAGCGCCTCCAAACTAGTGGCTCTGAACCACAATGGAACACCCGACGAATCGGTGACCGCCTCTCTCAAGACCCGGCTCATTGATCTGAAGACGCCGGAAAAGCCCAAGAAGACAGGGCGTGTCTCGGTGACGGGCCAGGGCAACAGCTTCCGGATTGCCGCCTATGACCCCGTGCGCGTGGACGAAGGAGAGGACAGCATTGCCTACGCCACATTGACCGCCGATGCCGATCAGGTGAAGGCCGCACGAACCCGGCCCAACAAACTCTTTTACGGCGCGGAGCTGCGCCTGGACTGTCAGCCTGCCGGGACGGCAGCCAACATCATCCGGCGCATTGCCTTTGAGATGAAGGCCTTCGGCCCATGAGCCAGAACATGCAAAACAGGCCCCATCTGCTGCGTGGACCGGAAGACCTGGACTGGGAAGGAATGGAGCGAAACTTCAGACACTTTGAAGCCCTCATCCGGGATCTGAAGACGGAAGTGGAACAGCTCAAGGCGCAAGTGGAAGCCTTGAGCACAGCGGAGCCATGATATGGTCAAAGTGAAATCAGACACCAACGGCGGCAGCATTATTGAGCTGGCCCGGATCAAACCCTCTCTGGTCAAGATCGCCATTCCCATCACGGCTATTTTGCCGGTGCTCTCACTGGTGGCGGCCATCACGTTAAGAGCCTCGGCGAAAGTGCAGGACGTGGAGACCTGTCTTGATTCCGTGTCCGAGATCCAGGAAAGTGTGAACGTCCATGCCCGGACGCTCTCGGAGCATGAACTTGCCATCCGGGCGAATGAGTCCTGCATTCAGGAGAATCGGAAAATGAACCGGGCGCTCTTGAAACAGCTGGCCCTCTTATGCGAAAAGGAAAACGTGCCCATACTCTATGATACGGAGGACTTTTATGAACCGAGACCGTGACCTGCGCGCCGCCTGGCGCATGCTCCGATACCTGGAACGCTTCATCGGCCTGCCCTACAAATGGGGCGGCAATGACCCCATGGAGGGCTGGGATTGCTCCAACCTGGCGGCAGAAGGCTTAAGGGCCGAAGGCATTCTGGGACCGCACGAATACCTGAACTCGGACGGCCTTTATTTCCGGCTTAAGAAAGACGGCAAGGAAGTGGGCGGCCCGGCCACCGGTGTGCTGGTCTTCTTTGGAAAACGCCTTGAAGGCGGCAAGGTGGACATCACGCACGTAGGCATCTGCAAGGACAGTGAAGTCATGCTGGAAGCCTCGGACGGCACGTCAGGCATGGCCACGGTGGAAGCGGCCAGCCGAAGAAACGCATTCGTCAAAATCCGGCCCATAGAGAGGCGGCGCGACCGGATTGGATTTATGGACCCGTTCAAGTTATAGGAGACGCGTTATGGGAATACTGTCATGGACCAAGAAAATCAAGATCCCTAAATTTATTTCCGGGGCAGCCATCGTGGGGCTGGGCGTGGCCGCGGGAAGCGTGCCCGCTCTGCAAGGGCTGTCTGCCACCATGATCAAAACCGGCGGGGCTATGGTCATCGCCGGACTGGCCGGAAAGGCCCGGCGCATTGTGATTGCACCCAAAGGCCAAAAGCTGAAAGCGGCCACGGCGCATGAGCGGCTTGTCATTAACAAGATGAAGAAAAAGAGCTAGACGGGCAGGACCAAGCGGTATACGGCTTTGGGGCATGCTCCATGCGGGGATGAATGCAGATTGGCGAATTTAAGGAACGAACACAGATATTGAAACGGAGGACGTTATGGAAGGATTTGAACTGTATGTGCCCATTCTTATTCAGGCGGCGGAGCAATTGCTGGACAAGCTGGTTCCCGGAGAGCGGCTGACCGAGCTGGCCCGGAAGATTGTGCGGTCCGCCTACTTTGAATCCAAGAACTGGGCGGCTGAAGCGGCGGCCAACTCAAAGACCACGGTAGATGATGCCGTGCTCCTGTCTTTCTGGCGGCAGTGCGAGGATGCGGCTGAAGAAGGCGGATTTGAGCTGCCGGTGTTTGAAGTGGCGTTTTGAAAAATGAATGGGCGTTGGGGGAGCGCCCATTGTTTATTTTACATTAAAAGAAGCACGACCCATAGGGATCGTGCCACACATAGATTTTTTGAATCTTCAGAAAATCTTTTTTTATAAATACGACTTGCATTCTAGTCTCGAATATGCTACGTTTTTCTAATAGGCTATATACACTTTAAACATGTTTTTTTGATTAAACACCGGTATACTTTCTGGGGAGAAAAGTATACCATTGTCTGGATGATACTATTTAGACTATTAGTGTGTTAAACAAGCCTCTGGCTTTGTACCAGGCGCTTGCATGTCTCCCTTTTGCTGTTTGTGGGTGGACAATTGTAATCTCAGGTGTCAGCAATGATGGAGATGCTTTGAAATTAGGTGTATTAAGTTTAATTGTGTGGGAGTAATTATATATAGATCTAGAGATCAAATCTATATCTAGATATAGATAGTTCTATCTACATTTAGATACTTATATCTATATATATATGCTAACTCGCGCCTACTAATACTGGTTATAGTACAAAAAAGGAGAGTGTCATGAAAAAAGCTACTTTTTTGCTTCTGATTTTAGTTATTTTTACAAATCCAGTTAAAGGATTTTGCGATGGCAAATTAAGTAAGGACCTAGATTCCTTATCAGAAAAATTGAAAAATATTTCCTCATCAACCTTACTAGCAAAAGAGAATTATCACCAGTTTTCTATGCTCTTAAATGGGAGGAGGGCGCCATATGCGATGCTTTATGAACATACAGGTTTATTTGAATGGCAACTGTTTCCTGAGTGTTTTTATGAATATGAAGTAGATACAACTTCATATATTCAAGTGAGTGTCGAATACAAACCCAATGATGATTATTTCTCCACAATTCCGGCATATTTTTATTTGAATGCTGTGAAACCCTTTTCCTCACTAGATAGCTACAGAACTCAAATGATTGATAATCTTAAAAGCTTAGGAACAAATATAAATATCCTTTTTGATCAAGCTGATAATAAATATGGTACGGAGGGTTACCATTATTGCCATTCATTCAATTATAATGGGACTGACTTTGTGGCGGATAGTTATTTTGTTAAAATTGGTGATGATGTTGCTATGGTTTACTATATGACAAGTACATCATTTTATAATAGTTATTTATATAAAATGTTCTTTGATTTGGTTTTAGATGTTCTTGAGTTTGGAAACAGTTCAGGGACTGGAAAAAATATTGCTCAAAGCCCCGTAAGCTTTTCTGTATCACAAAATTTCCCAAATCCGTTTAATGGACAAACACAGATAAATTATAAAATAAATCAACATACACCTGTTACTATTCAAATTTTTGATTCTACAGGTCGGTTAGTAGATACAATTTTAAAAGAACATCAATTGCCTGGTAGTTATACTATCAATTATAATGCTTCAGGTTTGGCAAGTGGGATTTATATATATCGTATATCTGATGATACAGGATACTATTCGAATCGCATGCTTTTATTAAAATAAATGTACTATAACCCGCGTTTGTAGCGGTCACGCCCGGTTTATTTGCGTGGGTTGGTTGTGTTGTGCTTTCGACGGCTTCGCCGTCGTGCGACGCTCGGCTTGCCGGCGGATGTGAAACCGGCTTTCCGAGTAGTTCTTGAGGTGGCGTTTGCGACAATAAACGGTTGGGCGCGCCGCTAAAACGCAGAACGTTATACAAATGAATAGAAATGGGGTCCTCGCATGAAAATTATCTCTTTGTTAATGAGGGAATATAGACATTATAGACTTAAATTGATAGCAACAAAAATACTTAGAAACTGGGGGCTTAAGTGGGATCACGAGTTGACACCAGAGGATTATTCAATTATTGAAGAAATTTATTTTCATAAAGTTTACTCATTATACTTTCCGTTTTATAGAAAGAGTACAATAATTGATATTGGTTCACATAAAGGTTTTTTTGCTCTTTTTGCTGCGATGTGTAGCCCTGCAGATAGTAGAATTGTATGCTTTGAACCTTCACAAAGTAATTTCAATAGTTTATCCAAAAATATCGAATTAAATAGTTTGCATAATATTGAGATAGTCAATAAAGGTGTATCTTCAAAATCAGGAGAACGCAAACTTTATTTAAGTAGTTCAGCTAATTACTCATTACTAAATGAGTATGAAGAATTGATTGGGAAGAATACTGCTGAATTTGAAAAAGTAAATGTAACTACAATTGCAGAAATAGTAAGTTTATATGATCTGCAAGAAATTGATTTTTTGAAAATTGATTGTGAAGGATCAGAGTATGATATTTTATTTAATTTAGATGATATGCTTTATAAAAAAATTCATGTCATCTCTGTTGAGTTTCATGATTTAAAGGAAAAAACAAAATGTGGTAATGCATTGGTTGTATTTTTAAAAAGTAAAGGATTTGAAATTCCAGAATTTACATACATCAATTCTATATCAAATGTAAATGCGGGGCATATTACAGCAATAAAACAATGTGTGTTTAAGAAGTGAGAGTAGAAAATTTGTATAACCCGCGTGTGCAGCGGTCACGCCCGGTTCATTCAGGGCATTTAGCTAAATTGTGCTTTGGACAGCTTCGCTGTCCAGCGTCGCTGGGTTAACCTGCGGAGTTGAGCTCGGCTTTTTGGTTAGTTGTTTTTATGGCGTTTGGACGGTGACCGGTTGGGCGCGCCGCTAACACGCAGAACGTTAGACTTAAACTATGACATAGATATCATTTACAGAAAAAACCGTTTTTAGACTTTCTTGAAAACCTATTTTAAAATTAAGAGCTACCCCTAATCACAATATCTAGACAACCTATCCAAATATATTCATCCTTATCTTCCCCTGCTTGACATTCAAAAAACACCTTAATACTCTAGGGAAACACTAACCTGGAGTATGCATGGGACCTTTGACACAGATTGGCGTCAGCCTGGGCGCCAGCGCCCTCAATAAGATCATGGGATTCGGCGGCGGCAACCGCTTTAATCCAAATGCCCACAAACAGGACTATCTGCTGGGCGCCGGTGAAGAAGCGGCGCTCCGACAATCCGGCACAACCGCCATCAACAACCAGTTCCGCTCCCCCCTGGCTCAGCTCCGCCAACACATGGCATTCAACAGACTGCCCACCGGTGCTATAGTGGACGCCATGCACGGCATGGCCCAGAAACAGGGTGAGTCAGCGGCCAACCTTGAAACCGGTATTGTACGGGAAAAAGGCCGCCGGAAGCTGAATTACCTGAATGAATTGAAAACCGCCCAGAACAATGAAGCAGACCAGCAGTTTGGCCGTTTTGATTTTACACCGGAGATGGGGCTTTTGACAAAGGTCATCATGCTTTCCAATGCCGGGATGCTCAATCCGCAGGGGGCCATGCAATGAGGCAGCAGTGGCAGAACGGGGCGCTCAGTCAGATTGGCCAGGCCGTGGATATGATTGCAGAAGAGACCCGGCACAAACAGAACAGGCAGTATACGGAGAAAGTGCGGCAGCAGGCATGGGACAGAGAAGACCAAGTCAGAGCCGAAAACAACGCGCGGCAGGACGCCAGAGACCGCACAAAGCACAAGCTGGGCTACCTCTCTTCATTATCTGCTGAACCCGGCCAGACCCCGGAATCCAAATCCGAAATCCAACGGTCCATGCTCTCCGTTATCACTGACCCTGAGACCGATCTAAACGGTATGACACCCCAAAAACAGATGGTTCCTGTGCCTGAAGAATGGGACAACCTTCTGGGCGGCTACTTCAGCCGCATGGGCATGAAAGAGATCCCACGGGACCAGTATGACGCCTTCTACAAGGACTATCAAGCCTATATGAAGGAGCAGCGCCGTAATTCACTGGACCGGGAGAAAATGCAGAACGCCCGCAACGTGGCCAATATATACAAATCTGGCCGTCCTACTGAAAAAGAAACGAACATGAAAACACGCCGGGAAAAACTGAAGCAGTACGCCCTGAGCGCCTCTTCCGTGCTGGAATCCGGCGGATTTCCATCCCTGGACAAGGACGGTTTGGAAACCATTATCCCAGTAGACAAAGACACCATCCTCAAATACATCCGGGAGATTGACCGGCTGGACAAAAAGGCCATTCAGGGCAAATGGACTGAAGAAGACGAAACCGCCTTTATGGAGCTAACCAACTTTCTGGACTACTGGACCGGCATACAGGATGCCAATGACCAGAAAGGCCGCGGCTTCACGCAACGAGGCGGCGTACTGGGCAAGATTCGGGGCATGGAGACGCAGCGGCTCATGGCTGGGCAGATTCCCAGCGATCAGGTTCAATTGCCGTCACGCGAAAGGGCCATAGAAATGATGACCGGAGAAACGCCCGGCATGCAGACGGCCTCCGGCCTGAAGCATCTGACTGAGTATGATCCCCGGAATATCGGCACGAGGTCCGACATTGAGGCCGGGCATATGCCCCCTGCCGACAAAAAAATAGCCGATTTACTAAGCGCCAACGGTTTTGCCGTCAGCCCCGAGAACATTCAGCGATTCAAGAAACAGAACCCGGACTTCAACTGATGCCTGCTTCCTCTTTTAATTTTAAAGGGCTTACGCCTGCCGCGCCTCAAAACCAACCGGAACCGAACGCCCGCCCTCTTTCCTCTCTGGCCACCTATGAAGCAGACCAGCAGCCCGGATTCAATTTCAATGGACTGACGCCAGCCGCTCCGCCGGAAGACCCTATCCCCCTTCAGGTTTTGCGCGGCACGGGACGCGGTGCGGCTCGTTTCTTTACGTCCCTGCCCTCAGCCGCAGGCGGACTCATGAGAGAGGCCGGAGAACGGGCGGAAGAAGGCCCTACCGTGGCCGATCATTTTATTCTGCGTTCGGCACCTTTTGTGGGTGAAGCGCTGTATCAGGGTAAAAAACTCATCAGCAGCCTGGCCAGGAAAACCGATCTGGACCAGCGTCTTGCAGAGAAAGGGCGGGAACTCACAGAGAACAACAGGGCATGGGTGGCTGAACATTTCCCCAGAGCCGAAACCCAGACGGAGCAATTTTTTGAAGACCTTGGAAGCGGCGGCGCGTCGTTATTGACAGCCATTGGCATAACGGCCCTTTCCGGCGGAACGGGTACGGTTGCCGGAGCCACGGCTGCACCGGGATTGTTTGGACTTATCTCAAAAGGCAACATGTATAACGAATCCCGGGAGGCCGGAAAATCCCCGGAGACCGCCGGGGCTATCTCTACAGCCGTGGGAACAGCGGAGGCCCTGCTTGAAAAAGTAGGCCTGGACTGGCTGGAAAAACGATTCGGACAGGGCATTATGAATCATGTGGCCCACGGCGCAACTGAAGGCCTTCAGGAGTTCATGCAGTCAGGGCAGGAAAGCCTCATTGCCAACCTCACCGGCGTCCGCCAGGAGAAGGCGCTGGACATTCTGAAAAGTGCCGGGTATGAGGGATTCATCGGGGCTTTGCTGGGAAGCGGTACGTCCATGATCATGCACCGAAAAAAAGACCTGACCGATCTGGGCATCCCGGAATCGGAAGCGGAGCGCATGTTGAAACGGCTGGACCACCGCATTGACGAGGGCGTCCGCACGCTGGCTGACGACCTGACGCCAGAAGGGATTACGCTCTCTGACGAAGAGCGCAAACAGTATGAACGCTGGTGGATGGAGACCATACCGTGGCGCAATGACTATACGCTGGAAGAAGAACGCCTGGGAGCCATGCCCCGGGAAGGAATTCACGCCATACGCAGTTCACCCGTGGGCCGGGAACACGTGCAGGGACGCATTCAGGAGATGCAGCACGAGGCAAACCGCCAGCAGGCCATGATACCGGAAGCCCGGAAAGAAATGGAAGACCATTTCCAAAAGCGTACCGGACTGCTTCAGGATCTCATCAGGGCCATGGACACGGTAAAGCAGCGGAGGGCTGAAGAAACGGCCCAATCTCCTATTGAGGCGGAGACACCTTCTGATAACGGGCTGCCGGAAGATGTAATGGATTTCATGACACGGCATAACCTGAGATATGACGGAGAGGATGAAACCGGCCACCGGTTCACACCTCTGCAGACCAATGAACCGCTCATCATCGGGCCGGAGGACTTAAATGGTGAAGGCATGCGCGTGCAGCTCATGCGCCACTACCGCGACTTGGGCCTGACCAAGGATGAGCATCAGCTTTACAGAAAGAGAAACCGGGATATTGCCCCCCCTGCCACCACGGAAGAGTCTTTGAAGCGGCTGGGGCAGAAAATCAAGAACCGGAAAGAGTATAAAGACAGGCGCGGCGAAGCTGACGAGTTCGAGAAGTTCATGCCGGTTGAGATACCGGCGGGCGCCATCGCCGATCAGGGCGAAGGCAGCCGCTTCACCATCAAAGGTGAAGAGTTCGAAGTCAAGAAAGCCGATCCCGGCAAAATCATTCTGGAAGACGGCATGCGCTATGAAGTGGATGAGTTTACGCCCATTCCCGTAGATCACGGCCTTGTCAAACCGGCAGGACCGGAACAACTGGAAGTGCCGGACGACATGCAGAAAATGATGGACGATTCCGACATTTCCTATCTAGGCTCTACGGACATGGGCCATACCTTTGAGTCCGGCAGGACCGGATCGTCCTTCACCCTTGAGCGGGATCGCTTCAACAGTGACGCCTTGAAAGAGACCATGGACCAGCATCACACCTCCTGGGATCAGGTCCAGAAAGAGCGGCACAAGGAAATTGGCCTTGACAACATCAGTGATCAGGAGTTACAATATTTCTATGACGCCAACGGAATCCAGGAAAACCAGGACCAGGCCCAAAGGTCCGTCCGGGAAGCCCTCGATCAGGTACGAAGAGACCCCGGAAAGCTATATGCCGCCGGACGAGACGCCGGAGTACAATCCGACCTCTTCACCGCCAGCAAAGAGGACGCCCAAGAAGCCGTCCTGAAAGGGACTGCCTCTTCTGGCCAGGTTGAGACCGCCTTCAGCGAATCCAATCTGGTTTCTGCCCTCATCCCCCAGCTCATCAAAAAACCTGCGGAAATCTCCCATCTCAAAGGAAAGACCATCAGGAGCACCACGGACTTTGCCTCGCTGCTCATCCCTTTGAGAAATCCTTTCTTTGAAACCTCCAAGATGCTCTTTCTGGACAAAAACCGGAAGATCATCGACGCTTACCTGCATACGGTGGGTTCATTGAGCTTTGCAGGGATGGACCCGGCAGAAATTGTGGCCCATGCCCCGGAAGGGACAGAGACCGTCTACATCTCCCACAACCATCCCGGCGGCAATCCTACGCCTTCCCGGGAAGACATCAACGTGACGCAATATCTGGAAAAGGCCATCATCAAAGCCGGATATAAATTCGGAGACCACATCATCACCAATGGCGACAAGGTTCACTTCATCAATGAAGGTACGGACCTTTCCCTGAATGAATATCATCGCCACCCGGCGGAAAAAGTGAAGATCAACACAACGCCCAAAATCACCACGCCTGAAGCACTGGCCCAGATCTCCACGATGCTCAGGCAGGGCGATGCGGCCAACAACCATATTGTCTACGTCAACTCCGGCAATCACATTGTGGCTGTGCAGCGCATTCGCGGCGGTGAAAAGGAAATCGTCAGAGAGGCCATGCGCAATGCCCGGAAGCTGGGAAGCGCCGCCGTACTGGTGGACATCCCCACAGGCCAGAAGCCGGTGGGGCATCAACTTAAGGAGGCTTTCTCCCAGACCGGACTTTCGCTTCTGGACGTATCCACCCATGAAGTGCCCTCTTTTGCCGTCTCCGGTTTCTCTGTGTGGGACAAACCGGAAGTGAAAGACCGCAAAACCCAATACCGGAAGCAGCCGGAGAAAAAACAAACCAAGGCCAATCTGGATACGCGCCTCAAATCACCGGCGGAACTGATTGTGCCTGAAGGCAAAGCCGAAGGAAAACGCCTCTCTATCAATGACGCCATCAGCAGAGTGCGGGAACTCTTTCCTGAAATCCATTTCAGAACCAAGAATCTGGACCGGTGGCAGCGCAGCAAGAAGGGCTGTTACTTTCTCAATACCAACATGGTCAAAACCCGGGATGAGATGGACATCTCGGCCATCTGCCATGAAGTGGCCCACTGGTGGCAGGAGCACGTGTTTAACGGCTTCCGCATGAATGAACACCGACTGGGCGATGCGGAGATGCAAAAGGAGCTTCGGGCACTGGACTATGACCAGGGGCCCGAAGGCCAGCGGGAAGCCGAAGGATTTGCCGAGTTTGTGCGCTTCTGGCTGACCGGCCAGTCCGTTGACGATGCCGCACCCAAATTCAGAGCGCATTTTGAAAACAGCCTTCTCAAAGAGTATGACAAAGAGGGCCGGTTTGAAAAACTGAAGACCTTCCTCACCCAATACCGTCTTCAAGGCTCTGAAGAATTCGTCAAGGCCCAGATCGGATTCCATCGCGCCAGGACCCGGCGCACGAGGTTCATGGAAAGTGTCCGGAAAATGATCGGGACCGGCAGGGATGATCATATTGACGGCATGGTGTGGACCTGGAAAAAGATTGCCGCCCGATTCTGGGACGATGCGGCCCCCTACGAATATCTGCTCAAGCAATATCTGGGCGGCAAGTATTACAATCTCAAAGCCAAGCACAATCCATTGGAAGTCTGGCGGTCCTTCAAGATGAAGGCCGGGGCCATGGCCGAAGAGATGATCAACCACGGCGCGTTCAATATCAGAAACGGCCAGCCCATCACCCGGGGACCTGGACAAATCCTGAAAGACGTGGTCAAGGGCGGCCACAGCATTGAAGACTTCATTGCCTACGTCTACGCCAAGCACGCCAAGACCTGGTGGCGACCGGCGGACGCCGAAGCCCTTATAGAGGAGCATAAGCGGGCCGCACCGGCAAGGAAGAAAGAGATCGAACACTTGTTCAAGACTTTCCGACCCAAGAACCCCGGCATTACGCTGGGCCAGTGCCAGACGGTTATTGACAAATTCCAGAGCAAGGACTTCGACCATTGGGGCAAGGAGATCAGCACCTATTTTGACGCACTGCTGGCCATGGTGGCCCGTGAAGGCGGCGTCAGCATGCAGGCCGTCATGATGATGAAAGCCCGTCACCCCTACTACGTGCCACTTTTGAGGGAGATGTTCGATGAAGGGCCTTACGGCCTGAGTTCAAAAGGAGCAGCCAGCCAGGGCACGGCTGTCAAGCGGGCCAAGGGATCAGACAGGGCCTTTGAGTATTATATGGACGCATGGATCAGGCAGACTGAACGACTGGTGCTCTGGACACAGAAGGCCCGCCTCATGAACACGCTGCAAAACCTCTCACATCTGACAGAGATGATGCCGCTTATCAAAAAGACTTCGCCGCCGGTGCAGCAGCAGCGCGTGAAAGTGGATGATCTTCTGGACATGCTGAATGACATGGGCTATGAGTTTGAATCTGATGACATGATGGACGGTGACGGCCAGCAGATATTGAACCTCTTTTTTACCGAAACCGTTTACCGGGGCAAAAAGCCCATCGTCTCTGTGTGGAAGGGCGGGAAGCGCCAGTGGTATGAACTGGACCCAAGACTTTTTGAATTTATACAGCAGGTGGAAAACAAGCCCATGACGGGCATGATCCGTCTGCTTTCCCACTTTGCCCGCGGCGTGCGTTTGGGAGCCACGGGCATCAATCCCGCCTTTGTGCTCTACCGGAACGTGGTCCGGGACGCATTGGAACGCACCATTATGAGTCAGTCGGGCAAAGCCACGCCCTTGGAGATGTTTCAGGGCATGATGGCCGAACTGGCCAGGGGCAAGGAAGGCAAGGCCTTTTTCAAGAAACTGGGCATCGATCCCCGTTACGCCACGCTCTTCGCACGATCGGGCAGTGTGGTTTCCACCATGGCCGGATACGACAGGCAGGACCTTCAAAAAATGGCCAGACTGGTCGAATCTCGCGTCAAGGGCAAGAACATCACCTTTGGCCTTTCTCATCCCATTGAGGGGCTGAGACTGGTCTTCGCCTTTCTGGAAAACGCCAACCGCATCCCGGAATTTAAAAGCGTCTATGAAAAAACTTTGAAGGAGACCGGAGACAAAGACGAGGCTTTCATAAGGGCATCACGGGCGGCTCAGGATGTGACCACGGACTTTGCCCGTGCAGGGACTTGGGGACGCCAGCTTAACCAGATTATCCCCTTTTACAACGCCAATGTGCAGGGGTTCAACAAGCTGATTCGCGGTTTCTCTGAAAAGGAGATTGTCAGCTACAAACCCAATGAGATGGGCTACAACAGTCCCGTTTATTCCCGGAAGAATGCCGGAAAACGGCTGGCCAAGGGACTGGGCTGGATCAGCGGTCTGTCTCTCCTTACCTATTTGCTACGAAAACCTGAAGAGTGGGAAAAGCTTACAGACTTTGACCGGAGCGCCTATTTTCATTTCTGGCTGGGCGGACACCATATCCGCATTGTGACGCCCTTTCTGCCGGGCGCAATTTTCCATGGAGCAACCCAAGCCATGCTGGCGGATAAAGAAGGTGATCCGGCAGCGGTGCAGGAATACCTGGCCTATCTCTGGGAGAACCACTTCCTGGAACTCTTCCCCATGCCGGAACGCATAGGGCTTCTTGGCCCCATGCTGCAAGTCAAGGCCAACAAATCCTGGTCGGGCAGGCCGATTGAGTCACCCTATGCCCGGGACAACCAGCAGCCCAAGGACATTGCCAAGCCTTGGACCACGGAGACGGCCAAGACTCTGACAAATCTGGCACCGCTGAACCATTCAGGCATCAGCCCTGTGCAGTTTGACTATCTGGCCGACCAGTACACCGGCGGCGCATACCGGCGCATGGTGGGCAGCTCTGAAACACTGATCAAGACCTTACTGGGCAAGAATGTCAGAAGCAGGCCCATAGGTCCCTGGAGTATCCCTGTTTTAGGAAGCCTGTTTGCCAGACCCTCTGTTTTGAACAACCGCTATACCGAGAGGTTTTATGACCATTACAAGGATATGCGGCAGCGGAGCCGGTCGGACAACCCTCATCCGCATATGCAAATTCTTAAAAATACTTACACTCAGATTCGGAGGATTCGTAAAGCCGAGCGCTGGAGTGAAGCCCGGAAAGACAAGGCCATTGCCAGGCTTATCGAACAGACAGTGAAGCATATTGAAAGCGGCAAGCCTGACGCCAGACCGACCCGGAAGCGCAAGCCCAGAATCGCCATTGGATTTTAACAGGACAAGGAGAACGCCATGAAACGCATACTGACATTGTTATGGATACTGATTTTCACATGCGGTCTTTCGGCCCAAGACAATCTGAAGCAATCCAAGAAATCCATGCCCGATTATGATGGCTACGTGCTGCCCGAATTCGGCAAGGACGTAAAAACGATTGAGAGCATCGGCCCGCTGAACGCCGGGGAAACGCTCCAGACGGAAATTTTCAGGCTCAGCCACTATCTGACGTTCATGGCCACTGTGACCGATACGGGGACTATTGACTCCGTGGCCACAGGGATCGGCCTTTGGATGGGACTTCACAAGGATGAGGCGGAGATGGTTTTCAACAAAACGCTGAAATGGGCCAACACGGACGGAACCGTCACCGAATCCGACAGCATCACCACGGCAGGACGCTGGTGGTGTGATATGATGACCACCAGCCTTCCCAATATGCCCTATTACCAGCTCCGGCTCAACGGATTGACCACGCATAAAAAAACGGATGGCGTCAACCTGCATATTGAAGCGGCTGCGGAGACGCGCAAATGAAGAAGGTACTATTGCTGATTCTGCTCCCTTCTCTCCTTCTGGCCCAATACGGTAAAGACAAAGGGCAATACGGCCAGCGGCAGGCCTATGGGCGAACAACAGGCACGGCTCAACCCGGTGGGCAGTCGGGAACGCTTGCTGGATGGGCTTATTCAAGAACGGTTTCCATCACTGGCTCTTCTGCCGGAAACCTCACCGACTATACGGTGCGGATCTGTGTGGATAGCCTGGACGGCATGCAGTCCGATTTCAGGGATATTCGATTTACAAGTCAGAACGCTGTGCTTCTTCCCCACTTCATGGAAAGCGTGATCACCGGAGACAGTACCGTGTGCTGGGTGAAAGTGGCAGCCATTGCGGAGTCCGGAACTTCAATCAAGATCTGGTTCGGGAATGACACCTGCCAGACCGATGTCTCAAGTGGAGACGCTTTTCTGGTCTATGACGACTTCAATGATCAAAGCATCGACACGAATCTCTGGGCGGTGGGATCAGCCGGACAGATTGAAGAGACAGTGGACGGTTATCTGCACATCACACAAGGCAATTTCAATGACATCTACCTCTGCTGCAAGGCGGACAGTTTTGGAGCGGGTTACGCCTGGAAAACACGGTCCCGTTACAGCTCCTCAAACTGGGTCCGGGAAAGCCATATCGGATTCATCACATCGAGGGGTATTCGGAGTAGTGGTATTGCTGGCGCTTCTGCCCTGGCGATTCAAAACCAAGGGACACCGGATTTCCGGTGGCGTACAGACAAGGGCGGAAGCCTGACCGAAACGAATCTCAATGTCACTGAAGCGGCAGACACTTGGTACACCTTTGAAGCCAGAGTGGATCAGGACGGCAGTCACGCCCTGTACTATTTTGACGGGACGCTCAATGCGACCATCACTAGCAATGTGCCCCAAGCGGATACGCTGGCGTTTCAAATATTATCATACAACTGGACTTATGGAAAGACCTGGCAGGACTGGGTTGATTGGGTGTGGGTGAGGAAGTATGTGGAGCCGGAGCCGGTGGTGGCCATTGAATATTAGTAAAAACTTTGGGACGTATTTGGGACAAAAAAAAACAAGGAGTCATGTGGTCAACATAAGTCCTTGTTTTTATGTGGAGCCAAACGGGATCGAACCGTCGACCTCTTGACTGCCAGTCAAGCGCTCTCCCAGCTGAGCTATGGCCCCAATCGAGATATAAATATAAAGCCTGTTTGCAAAAAATGCAAGTCTTTTTTTAACGGATCAAGAGCACTTTTTCACGATAAATCCGTTTCCGTCCGCTCTGACCAATGACAATATAGACACCCGATGGCAATGACTGCCCCTGATTGTCCTCACCCTCCCAGTGAACACTGAACATCCCTTCAGGCAGTTTTTCAGATCTAACTTCCATGCCGGCGGCGTTGTAAACGCTCACACGAATCGCCTTGTCTGTAATAGGAAAGACAATACGCGTATACGCATGCTCACCAGGCAAAAAAGGATTGGGATAAGGGGGATAATTCTCTTTATCCCCCTCGGCGTCCGGGCTGTTATCAAAGGCCAGTAATTCAAGTCCGCCCCCCTGCTCTACAACGCCCTGGCCCAGCCAGGACTCAACCTCAGGGGCATTGAGTTTGACGGCATAATCAGCGTTCAGCACTGTGTAGCCTCTAGGCTGGCCAGTGACCTCAATGCTCACCGGCACCACTGTGGAGGCATTCAATGCATTCCATTGGCCGTTGCTCAAAACCAGGGCCACATCGCTGCTCTGGCCTGTCAAATGATAATAGCGGGCCGCCTTGTTCTGAACCTGAGCCGTGAACACGGTATCCTGTGAAATGGTGTAACTCCCACTGGCCTTGAACATGGGATATTGCTCACCCTCGGTGTAGAATCGGGTCACATCGGCACGCGTGCCCGTCATATAATTCCATCCATGAAAGAGAGAGAGCGCCTGTGCAAATGAGCTGCCCTCGCCGCGCAATACAAGATCAAGCGCTTCGAGCGCAGGGACATCCAGCAATGCCTCCCAGGTCTCCCTCACCAGTTGCGGCCCCTGATAAAGGGTTTCTAGAAAATGAAACCAGATACCCAGCCCATACATATGCAATCCATATGAATAATCAAACGGCATATTGTCGGCACGGAAAAAATCATTGAGATAGAAGAGATAGTCATTGACGTCATCATAGGCAAAATCCTCCATCCAGGTGGAGGCCGCCTCCATGAGAAAGAGATCGTCCAGGCCGCCGTTATCATCGTCATCGCGACCGATATAGCCCAGCTGCACCATATGAAAAAACTCATGCGCCGCTGTCACTCTGGCCGCATCAATACCTTGGGTGGGCGTGTGCGTGTAGTCATTGTCCATCTCGATGTATGAGCGCCAGGAGCCATCCGCCAGCTGTTCTTCAAAATTGGTCCACCCATAGGCGCCGGGAATATTATTGATATAGACATCGTACTCCGGTCCATCCACGCTGTTGTCATGCGGTGGCGGATTGAAACCCAGCTGATTGACGATCAGTTCATAGGCGTAATCCATGGCTTCAGCCACATCCTCGATATAGTCAGGCAGACCCGAGGCGTCACTGTCCACTGGGCTCACTGCATGACTGCCGGTGGTATCGAAGTGAATACGGAACAGCGTGCCGGGACTGATCATAAAGGTCTGACGCATGGGTCTCGATGCCAGCGTTTTCATCAAAGCAGACAGCTGCTCAGGCTGCCGCTGCTGGGCGTGCCTAACGGCATAGACCAGTGCTGTGGCCGATTTCTCCGGCAGATCGCTTTTAAATCTATAAGCCTCAGGCAGTTCTGCAGGGGCTAAAAGACGTTGCACACCCAGCGCTAACGCCTGAACCGATGAGAGTGAACCACGGATTTGTGCCTGACGCAGCTGCGCCTGGAACTGCTGCGCTGGGAGCTGTGCAACACAGAAGAGGCTGAGGATGAGTATCGAGCGGAGCATCATGACCTCGTTTACTTTTTTCTAAACATAAATGAGATGGGCACACCGGCGTAGCCAAAGGCCTCACGCAATTGATTTTCAAGAAACCGTTTATACGGCGGCTTCAGCAGATGGGGATGGTTGGCAAAGAATGCAAACTTGGGCGGCGTGACGCCGATCTGCGTGACAAACTGCACCTTCACCCGCTTGCCGTTGATGGCCGGCGGCTGATAGCGCTGGTTCATCTTCTCAAGCCAGCGGTTCAAATCGGGAGAGGGCAGACGCTTGTTGCGTTCCTGAAAGACAATCCATGCCCGCTCCAGCACCTTGTGCACACGGATATTCTCTAGGCAGGAGATGGTGATCACCGGCACATGGCTGAGGCCCTGCATCTTCTTGTCCAGCTCATCTTTCCAGTGTTTCAGTTTCTCTTCGTTGCCTTTGACCAGATCCCACTTGTTGGCCACAATCATCACGCCCTTTCGGGCATCTACAATCTGTTTGAGTACGCGCAAATCCTGAGCCTCCAACGTGCGACTGGCATCGACAAAAAGGCAGGCCACATCACAGGCCTCTACCGTGCGGTGTGTACGCAGATTGGAGTAATACTCCACACTTTCGTTGACCTTGGTGCGCTTGCGCAGGCCGGCGGTATCAATGAGCAGGAACCGATGTTCATCGACAGTGACCTCCACATCCACGGCGTCCCGCGTGGTGCCCGGGATATCGGTAACGATGAGGCGTTCCTCGCCCAGCATGGTATTGATAAATGTGGATTTCCCCGCATTGGGGCGGCCCACAATGGCCAGCCTCATACGGTCGTCTTCTATCGGTTCAGGGGTATCAATCTCTTCAAAATGCTCAGTGATAGCCGAGAGCAGATCGCCCACGCCGCGGCCATCCAGCGCCGCAATGGTGATGGGTTCGCCCAGTCCGAGACGCATGAATTCAAAGGCTTCATGCTCTCTTGCCGGTGTATCCACTTTGTTCACCACCAGCAGCAGAGGCTTCTCCGTACCGCGCAACAGGCGGGCCACTTCGCCGTCTATATCGGTGATGCTGGTCTGGCAGTCTACCATAAAAACAATGATATCCGCCTCGACCAAGGCTTCATGCACCTGCCGGCTAATGCCCGACTCGATCACATCCTTGGTCTTGGGCACATAGCCACCGGTGTCCATGAGTAGAAAGGAGCGCCCCTCCCACTCGGCATCGGCATATTTCCGGTCACGTGTGATGCCCGGCTGATCATCGACAATGGCTTCCCGCCGGCCAATGATCCGATTAAAAAGTGTGGATTTGCCCACATTGGGGCGGCCCACAATAGCAACAACAGGTTTACTCATAATAAATCCCACAAATCAGAGAATGTATCCATTAAAACAACCGGTGTTTTCAGTTCAGCTTCAAGCTGATCCAAAGAGAGGTCGTCTAGAAAAAGCCCGTCTGTGTTCACACAGTTGATGGGCAGCACCACCAGATCTGCAGGCAGCAGCGATCTGGCAGCGTTAAGATAATCTTTTCCGGGCAGCAGGCCGGAGACAGTGACACTGGGCCCCAGCAGCGAATTCTCGGGTGCGGTCAGCACCGCCTCCAGTCCGTCAACGGCGTTCAACACTGGCAACACGGACGCGTCCAGTACCGGCCCGGCCAATTTCCCAGAGACCAGGGCTATCTTTTTCGGGGTCTCCAATGCGGGAGGAAAGTCCCCGGCATCGGCCTCGAATCGTGACAGGAAATCACGCATCATGCCCACGCCATTCTCAATCTGCCAGAAGCCTTCATAATGGGCCTCATCCGGCAGCGGCCGACCGGCTCTAAGATAAAACTCATCGGCAAAAAAAGCAAACGGCGTACCAAGCTCTTTAACGAAAGCGGCCTGAAGACGTTCCGCCTGGTCAAGCACGTCCTTGCAGGCCGCCGCATCATAGGCGTCGAGCTTGGGCAGGTGCTCCCTGTGGGCAGTCAGGCCAACAGGGACGATGGCCACAGATTTAACAGATGGATGCAGCCGTACCAAATCGTTCAATGTCTGTTCCAGCACAGCCCCGTCGTTGATGCCCCTGCAGAGCACAATCTGGGCGTGCAGTTCGATGCCGCCTTCAGAAAGTGTCGTCAACTTGTCGAGCAGCTGATCATCTCGTTTAATGCCCAGGAGTTGTTTGCGCACCTCCGAGGCCGTGGCGTGAACAGAGATATAGAGCGGGGAGAGACGTTGCGTGATCACACGCTGGATATCGGCGTCTGACATGCGTGTCAGCGTCACGTAATTCCCATAGAGAAAGGAGTGGCGATAATCCTCATCCTTGAAATACAGGGTCTCTCGCAGTCCCTTGGCGTTTTGATCGACGAAACAGAAAATACAGTTGTTGCCGCAGGCCATGCAGTCCATGGGTTCAAACTCCAGCCCCAGCCACTGGCCCTCTTTGCGCTTCAACTTGGTTTTCTTGTTTTTACCCTTTCTATTCAATCGCAGTTTCAGTTTGGCCTCAGAGGCGTAAAACTGAAAGTCGATGGCATCGTCTACGGGGTGGCCGTTGACCTCGGTAATGATGTCTCCGCTCAAGAGTCCGGCCTTTTCAGCCGGACTGTGTACATCAACCTGCCGTACGGTGAGCACTGCTTTTTTCGGCAAGCATCTCCCTCCACTTCTGACGGCGCTTCCACTCATCCAAAAGGAACTTCATCAAGGCGGCTGTCGGTACGCCGGCAATGAGGCCCCAGAACCCCAGGAAACGCGAAAAAATCAATATCGAAAAAATGACGGCCAGGGGGTGCAGCCCCACACGTTCACCGACGATCTTCGGTGAGAGCACATAATTCTCCAGGCCCTGAACAACAATAAAAACACCGGCCACCTTGAAAAAGGCCAGTGGCGGCGCTCCAGGAAAGAGCGTGGCCACCAGTGCCAGTCCCAGGCTGACATACAGGCCGATATAGGGGATAAAGTTAAGCAATCCCGTCAGGAATCCCAAGAGCAATGCGAAGGGAATACCGAAAATTGCCAGTCCGGCACCGGTAAAAAGCCCCACAAAGGAACAGACAATCATCTGACCGCGGATGTAGCCGCCTAAAATCCGATTGAACCGCCACTGATAGAAAAGCGCCAGGTTACGGTGGCGGCGTGGAATCAGGTCCAGCATCCACTGATGAATACGGGGAAAGTCCTTGATAAAATAGAAGGTGAGAATGGGCAGCAGTACCACATTGATCAGCTGTCCCAGCACAGACCCGATGCCGGTCATCCCCTTGAGCACATTGGAGAGCAGCACCTCTGCGCGGTTGGGAATCTCATCCAGCAGCCCCTCCTGCAGCTCCACCGCGTCGATACGAAGAACTTTCAACACGTCATTGAGATTCTCACGGATGCTCTTGTAGAGGCTGCCGGCCAGTGCCGGTATATTTTCTATGAGTGTCTGAATTTCCCGCACGAGGCTGGGAATGAGCAGCACCCCGATGAGCACGATCAAACTCAGTACCACGGCCATGATCAGCGCCACAGCAATGATGCGCGGGAGGTGTTTCTTCTCCAGCCAGTCAGCCACGGGCATCAGCAAGTAGGCCAGCACCGAGGAGCCGAGAAAGGGAAAAACCACGTTCTGGGCGTTGACAAAGATCCAGACCGTCAGCATCAAGGCCACCGCCACGCTGAGGCGGCGCATCATCACCAGATCCTTCAAGCCGGTGAGGAAAAAAATCAGAATGCCGCCAATCAGAATGGGTGACAGAATGGTTCGCACCCCGTAAAGAAAGGCCGTGAGCAGCACAAACACAGCGCCGCCGGCCAGCCAGCGCCATCCCGGCAGACCGGCTGTTTCACCGTTGTGTTCCAATGGACTGTTCAGTTTTCTCTCTCCTCTTCAAAACCGCCGATCACCGGCGGGATACGATTCTATTTTCACAATGCCTATCAATTCAATACAAAAAGAGGAGGGCACGATAAACAGCCCTCCTCAATGCCGCATATTCGATCCGCCTTACTGCTGGCGGACCAGATGTCCCTTTTCAAATCCGCTGCCACTCTGAGCCGCAGCCTTGGCCGCCTTCCCGCCAGAGACCAAAGAGGTGACTTTAATCGTCCCGACCTTCACTTCTTCACTGCCGAGCGACAAACCGGTGTCTGGATCGATCAACGCTTCACCTGCACTGAACACATCAAAGACATCCCCGATGGCCACACCCGCATCAGCGCCTGGTTTGATATAGATATCCGCGCCGCGCACCATGATCACCTTGCCCTCCCAGGCCACGGCCTTCATCTGTTTTTCAATGAGTGCCATGATGGACTCAACCGCTTCCCGCGTCGCCTTTCCAGCCAGGGAACGATCGAAATCGTTACGATTACGGAATCCCCCCTTTGGCGTACTGACACTCAATCCGCCTTTGGACTTCTCCTTGCGGACATTTTCAGCGGCCAGAATCTCACCGGTGGTGGTATTGACAATGCGTACATCGATGGCCACCGAGGCCTTCTGCTTGCTCACGCCCAGACGCACGCCTTTGATGCGCCCGCCTGTACCGCCTTTTGAGGCGCCGAATTCAGTCACAGCGCCCAGCACAGCCAGTTCCACACCCAGCAGTTTGCCCACTTTGGCGGCGCTCTGCTCGGTGACTCGGCCGCTCATGCCCAGGTTCTGTTCCTGCATGATCTTGGCAATCTCTTCACGTTCAATCACCGTGTACTTGCCGGACTTCACCAACTCAGTGGTGAGCATATCGGCCATGCCGTCGCCGGGTGAGCCGCCGGTGTACCAGGACCAGCCCGATTTACTCTTATTTTCAAACGAAAAAACGGCGATACGCTTTTTGAGCTGTCCCATGGCCGATCCGGTCACGAGGCCCAGCAGAAGGATATAAGTCAAAAGTGAATGGCGTTTCATCATTTTTCTCCCGTCGCTTTGATTACTGAACAACCAGCTTGACGGAGACACTGTTCTGCGTCATGCCTGTGACTTTCACCGTGAAGCCGTTTCCCTGCTTACCGGAGAGGCGCTGGGCCAGAGCATCGCTGTTGCCCGTCATCTGCAACTCAAACAGGGCGCGCTCACCCGACCACTCCCGCTGGTTGACATTATTCAACCCGCGAACCCAGTACGGCAGAGAGGCCTTGAACGCCGCCAGCTGATCAAATCCGCTGATGCCCGTCACTTCGAGACTCAGGCTGCCCCCCTGGGAGACGTCGCTGTTCCAGCGGTCCAGAATCTTTTCGATGATGATCTCTGTGGCCTTTTTGGCGCCTTTTTCGATGGCCTTGGTGCCGCCGATCACATCATTGATATGGGGAAAGGCCCCCTGTGCCGACGCGGTGGCAATGATGTCGCCGGTATCGGTGCGGATGGCGCGGAGATTGACCGTGGCCTGCTGTGACCGTTGTTTTGACCCGAACACCTCGACTTCAGTGGCCTTGGCAATGGCCTTTCCGGTGACAGCCACCTCGGCGCCCAGCGTCCGTGCAATGGCCGCCGCCTGAGCAGGCGCACCCTCCAGCATGGCCGCCGCCTCCTGGCGCTTGATATTGGCGCGCACCGTGGTCTGATCGACAAACTTGAAGCCCTTCTCCATCATCACGTCCATGATGGCTGTCTCAGCGGTGTTCATATCGGCTTCAAAGTAGCGGTCGCCCTCACCCACGTTGCGTTCTTGAATTAAAACGACAATGCGCGGGGTATTCTTGCGACGCAGCAGCGTGGCAATGCCGTCCAGGTCGCTTTTGAGATCGGTGAGTTTGATGGCGGCACGCAGCGTGACTTCATAGAGCATCTCGTCACGCTTGCCCTCTTTAACCACCTCATAGTTCTGGACATAACCCTGTGTCTTGCTGAAGATGCGGTCTTCTATCAGCTGATAGTTTTCCACCAGGGTTTCAGACTCCATCAACATGCCCAGCGACTGTTCCAGTCCGGTGCGCAAAGCATCATCAATCGCGTCATCGCGGGCATGGGCCACATCGCCGTCAATGATAGAGCCGATGCCGGTTGCCACCACTTCACGGGCCGTGGTATCGGCGACCTGGGCCAGCGCCGGCAGGGCCAAAAGGAGCAGAAAAAGAATTGAAATGGCGAGTCGCTTCATGGCGGTCTCCCCTAAAACGTCATTCTGAGTGCGTTCTGCAGCTCACGGATGATCAGCAGTGCATCGGCGCCGGAGATGGTTTCACGCATCAGGAAGGCGCCGGTCATGGTATCGGCCTTCATGATGCCACGGTCCACAGAGAGACAGATGGCATTGTAGGCAAAATGCGTTGCATTGACATCGGGGAAGCGCGATTCCGAACCGATATATTTGGTGGCCAGGGCATCGTCACCGGTGACAACTATGAGTATATTCTGCAAGAATCCGGCGTAATTGGCGCGTGTCACATTGTCATCGGGATGGAAACCGCCATCGGGGAAGTTCTCCATGACGCCGGTATCGAGAATATTTAAAATCCAGTTCTTGGCCCAGTGGCTGGCCGCATCACCGGGAATGGACTGCACACGCTGTCCCTGTGCCGCCTGATCCGGTGTCTTGAAACGGGCGTCATACTTCATGGGCTGACGCTGCTTGAGTACATCCAGCAATTTGAGCTCTTCGATGAAGAGCACCGCCATGTCTGAGCGGTCGATCTGGGGCATCAGGGCAATTTTCATTCCGATGCGTGTGCCCGGCGCGGCGCGCTGAATTTTCTGCATCAGCTCCCACTGACCATTGGCACGACCGGCCAGTTCGCCTTTGCCCTCAATCACTTTACGGAACTGCTTGGCGGCTTTGCCAAAGCTGAAATTCTCCTTGTAGGCAATGCCTTTGTAAAAACGCAGCCCCTCATGGCCCGGCGCCAGTTTCAGCCCTTTATCAAAGACCTTCACGGCGTCTTTCAACCAGTTATCGCCGCGCTTCTCCATGGTGAGAATACGGCCTTTAATCACATAGCCGTCAATAAACTTCTTGTCTTTATCCAGGGCCTTGTCTGCCAGCTTCAGGGCCTCTTTGTACTCTTTTTTACCGGCCAGAACCAAACCCATACCGGCATAGCCACCGGGGTAGTCAGGGTCCAGGGCGGAAGCACGATTAAACTCTTCAGCGGCACGGTCGGGGCGCTGGGCCTCCAGCTCACGCAGTCCAAGCCGGTAATGGTTATCGGGCGTATCCAGCAGAGATTGCTCAGCCACGGGTTTGGGTCCGCACCCAGCCACCAGCAGCAGTCCGGCCAGCACGATCAGCCCCAGTATTATCGAAATGCGATTACGCATAAGTCACCTCTTCATTCTTTACATAGACTAATCGAGAATGATCATCACTTTACAGTATTTCAAAAAAGGATTGTTGGATGTCGCGTTGTGAATTTTCATGGCATCCGCGTCGCTGATGACCAGGTCGCTCTTGGAAGGCCCGGCAGCACGCACCGCCTGTACCACAATGGGTTTGTCTGTGACACGCTCATTGCTCATGGCCCGATTGATGTCTTTCTCATAACCGGCCATGCCGATATCGACGGCATATTCACGGCCTACGAATTGTGTGCCGTAGACCTCTTCACCGGTTTCGTTGAGCACTTTGGGGGCCATGGCGGGACGCACACCCAGACCGCGGCCGTCAATAATCAAGCCCGTGAAGACCGCATCCACCGCCTCTGCACCGGATTCACCACCGGTTTGAATCAGATTGACATTACGGGGAACGGGCTTGCCTTCAGGCCATCCCTGTCCACAGACAGGACAGAGCAACTGACCACCGGTCAGCAATGCACCACCGCCGAATGCCTGGGGCAGCAGTTCGTTGGCCACCACACCGGTGAGTGGAATTTCTACATCCACTTCCACATCCCCGCTGGACATATACCGTGTATCCACGACACGAAAACCGCGCAGCGCCCCCTGAACCCGGGTCTGAATACGGTCACTGGTCAGCATGGCATTTTCCACAGTGGTTTCGGAGGTCAGTGAAATCCCTTTCACCGTCTCCAGAATATTTCTCAAAGCCGCCTGTTGCGCCACCCGCAGGGCCGATGCACGCTGAGCCGCCATGGGTAGATTGGGGTTGGGCGCCCCGATACCCGTACAACGGATCACATGCTGTGACCAGTTCACCTGTCCGTTACCAGCCATATCCTGTGTATAGCCCTGGGCCAGCAGTGATGTCGACAAGCCCAGCATCACCCACAAAGCGGTGATCAAAATCATCAGACGTTTCATCATGTACCTCCTCGGAATAGTCTCCGCTCTTCTCTGGTCACATCCCCCATCAGCGACGGGATGTCCGACGCAGCCCCTCTGTCTCATTGAAGCCGCAAACACTCTTCTCTCCAGGCGCACACTTCTGCGCTGTGGGGTGCACCCACATAAAAAAGAGCGAATGACGGGATTCGAACCCGCGACATCCAGCTTGGGAAGCTGGCGCTCTACCAACTGAGCTACATTCGCTTAAAGTTTGAAAATGATTGTTCCCATAAAATGAGTTTTTTTAATGAAAAAGTCAAGTTAATTTTTAACGATCACAAGGCTTTTCGCCCATTACCGGGCGGTGATTGACAAGGTGATACGGGGGCCACCAAGTCGAGATTCCCCATTTTTAACCGTGCTGTTCTCAAAACAGTATCCCGCCCATATCATAAATCCAGAGCTCCACGCACGCCCTACGCCCACCTCAACCACTGTTCTCTCATCTGAATATTTTTCATCGGTATCGGGGATGAGCAGCGTCGATTGAGGCGCAGTCTCATAATGAAGCTGCCACCGGTTTTGCCCAAAATAATAAACACCGCTCAGCGTTAGAAAATAGCGCCGCCTGATCAATGGTAACTTCAACGCGAGGCCTGGGCCCAGCAGTGTCGATCGGTATCGAAAGAAACTGGGGAGCGGCTCCACCGCCTGCTGCACACGCTCTTTCGTGAGCAGCTCATCGGGGCTGACAGAGAGGAATACCCGGCCATGCACGCGCAACTCAGCCCACGTGCTGATCCGATATCCCAGAATTCCCTCTACGCCGCCCCAACTGCCACGCGCCTTTAAAACCGGGGCTTTGAAACGCCAAACCGTCGGGGCAAACCGGGCAGTGGCCCCCATGCGCAGTCGCCCTATTCCCACTTCAACCTGCATACCCAGCGCATCCAAGGCATCAAATTCAATTGACTCGAAAGCCGGGCCAGTCCATTGGGGGCTGGCCCGCCAGTACTCCGCAGCCCAGAAGAGCTGATTCTGGGCAATGCCCCGTTGAAATGGCAAAAATACAACAAGCATGAGAAACAGTGGTTTCACCGAACACCCCCTAAAAGGTGCAATACAGGTTCGTCTGGCGTCAGTCCACTTTCATCAACGTGTGAACGGGCAGACCGTCCAGTTTATTGCGTCCATTCAAAAATGTCAGTTCAATGAGCAGTGCCGCAGCAATGGGATGCGCCCCGACCTTGCGCACCAGGTTGGCGGCAGCAGCCAGTGTTCCACCGGTGGCCAGCAAATCGTCTACAAGTAAGACGCGGTCTCCGGTTTTCAGGGCATCGGCGTGCATCTCAATCGTATCGGTTCCATACTCAAGCGTATAGGACTCTGACACGGTTTCGGCCGGCAGTTTCCCGGGCTTCCGGATCAGTACAAAAGGCACATTCAAAGCCAGCGCCATGGGAGCGCCAAAGATAAAACCACGCGACTCAATCCCGACCACTGCATCAATCTTCTCCTCTCGATAGGGGGCAATCATCTGCTCCACAGTCTCTCTAAAACCCTCAGGGTTCTGCAGCAGTGTCGTGATGTCTTTAAACTGAATGCCCGGCTTGGGAAAATCAGGAATATTCCGGATTAAACTGTCCAACTGCATGAATGACGCTCCATATTAAAAAGTGATATCAAATCCGGTATGCTGACCGGTATAGGGTTTCCATTGTGTGGCGATCTGCCGCACTGTCGCATAACGATTGCCTGTATACAGCGTCTGGATGAAGGCCTCGATCATGCCGCGCTCTCCCTCTGCCTCAATTTCCACCTGGCCGGAGGGCCGGTTCTTCACCCATCCCGTCAATTTCATATGCCGGGCCAGCCGCTGTACAAACATGCGATACCCAACACCCTGCACCACACCGGAAACGAGAAGATGCACCTTGGTTTCCATGCCCCGCCTTTCGACATATTATTTTTAAACGCCGGTGCCCCTTTGAGGTTTCACTGCTGTGACCCTATCCAGCAGACGTGCAACCGCCTCCTCGGCCGAGTTGACAGTGACGACAGTGCGGTCAAACGCCCAGCTTTTCAGCGAAACAAGCGGCACCTCCAACTGCCGGGCATAGGCCATCTCTGAGAGTGTGCCGTATTTTCCGCCTATGGCGATAGCCCCGTCGGCAGAGTGGAGAATGACGGCGTTCCGGGCCACGCCAATGCCTGTGGCAATGGCCACGCCGAGATGGGGGTTTCCGGCATTCGGATCGTCTTGAAGCAGGATGCCGACCACGAGCCCCCCGGCGGCTTCAGCCCCTCTGCTGGCGGCTTCCATCACACCGACACCGCCGCCAGAGAGCAGCACAGCCCCCCGTTCGGCAATCTTCCGCCCGACTTCCTCAGCCAACATCAAAATTTCAGGTGACGCTTCACGACCTCCAAGAACCGCAATCTGCAAACGACGCTTTCTATTCATGGCAAGGCTTCTTTACTGTGATAGAGTGATACGATTAGCGCAGCAGCATCATCCGGCGCACTTGATTGCGGCCATCGCTGCGCAGGCGGCAGAAATAGATGCCACTGGGCAGCGCGCGGCCGGTTCTATCTCTGCGTCCCCATTGGCGCTGATACTGGCCCGGTCTGAGGCAGGCCGATTCCAGCACCCTCACACGCCGACCGCTCACATCAAACACCTCCAGCTGCACATGGGCGTAGCGACGAATATCCACGGTGATGTAGGTTGTCGGGTTGAAGGGATTGGGATAGTTCTGTGAGAGATGCAGCGCCAGAGGACGGCCCCCCGCCGGTGCATCAACAGCAGTCTGTACACCACTGAACAGCGTGACTGAACCGGCATTGCTGAAATTATGCGTGGTATCGGCCCACTGCCCCCTGAATTGCGCCACCAGCAGGTTGTTCCGTGCCAGAAAGGTGTACTTAATGTTATAATCTGAATAGCCGTCACCCGCTTCCAGTGCCACCGAGCGCAGCCGGACACACTCAAAATCACCGGCAGGGAGCTTCACCGTGCCCCAGGCGTCCACTACATTGGATACGGTGCGCTTCACAGTCACAATTGTACCGAAATCAAAGGTGTCCACCTCCACCGAAGTCCACGCCGTGCCCATGGTCAAGGGCAGCGGATAGTAGTCGTCGGCGTGGGCGGTCATGAGCGACTGACCGTTGGCGTCATTCAGCGTTTTGCCTACAACGGTCAAACGATTCTCACTGAGATTGAAGTACGTATTCAGCGCCCAGTTCTCCTCCTTGTCATCCAGCTCTTTAAAAACATAGGCCGCTTCTGCAAATGGGGCACCGCTGTGATCTTCCATGCCGTAGGCAAAGACCCCGGCGTTGCTGCCCAGATTCGTGGCTGTAAAATCCCATATCTGACTGCCGCCACCCTCTTTCAGATCCACCTGCACCGATCCACTGCGGCTGTAGGCGTAATGCCCCACAGCCCAGTTCATCTGACCGACGTCACTTTGCACAATGCTCACCTGAGCAGCCAGCGGTTGCACGGCAAGGACAAAACAGATTGCAAGGCCTGAAAAGTGTCGCATCTTCATGAGATCTCTCCTTTTGGTCAACAAATCTGTGATTGAGAGGATGGGTTGCGGTTTGAAGCAATCAGTCGATGCTGGCCCCAAAGGGCATCAGCGCCAGACTGGCCATTTTCATATGCTGCCGGGCAAAGGGAATACCGATAATGGTGATGGCGCAGAGTATGCCGAAGGCGAGATGGATGACACCGATCCAGAAACCGCCCACCACCACCCAGAGCACGTTCATGAGCACGGCCAGCACGCCCTGTGCCGGTCGCCCGCGCTTCACATCATGGCCAAAAGGCGCCAGTCCCAGCAGGGCCAGTTTGATGCACTGCAGACCGAATGGGATGCCCACAACTGTCAGGCAGAGCAGCAGTCCGCCAATGAGATAGCCCAGGGCGATGAATCCGCCACCGCCGACAAAGATCCATAAAAGATTCCCCAGAAAAGACATAAAAACTCCTAGTGACGGATGAGGTTCATAAATTCTAGACGTGTGGACTCGCGCCGCTCAAAACTGCCAAACATAGAGGATGTGGTCATCACCGAATTCTGCTTCTCCACACCGCGCATCATGGCGCAGAGATGCTGGGCTTCGATGACCACGGCCACACCGCTGGGACAGAGCACGCGGCAGAGCGCATCGGCAATCTGCCGGGTGAGCCGCTCTTGCAGTTGCAGACGTCTGGCGTACATATCGGCAATACGCGCCAGCTTGGAGACGCCGATGATCTTCTGATTGGGGATGTAACCGATATGACATTTCCCGAAAAACGGCAGCAGATGGTGCTCGCACATCGAATAGATTTCAATATTTTTAAGAATGACCATATCCTTGGATTCGGCCTTAAAAACCGCATTGTTCACCACGGTGTCCAAGTCCTGCCCATAGCCCCGGGTTAAAAACTGAAAGGCCTTGGCCGCCCGTGCCGGCGTCTTGACCAGGCCCTCACGCGCGGGATCTTCGCCGATGGATTCCAGAATTTTGAGATAAAGTTGGTCCATGGTCTGTCCTTCTTTTCAGTGAGAGCAAACGGAATGACGGGAATGAATACCCGGAGAAAACAAATATGGATGGTTCAATTTACAAAAAAAGACCGGAGATGGCAAGAAAAGCAAAGAGCGCAGAAAATCTTAACGATTATTCTGCGCTCTTGAATATCATCTATTAGACGACAGCGGCCATTGGCCTTAGGGTTTCAGCCGGGCCATCATCCGCGGGAAGGGAATGGTCTCACGCACATGGGGCAGCTTGCAGATCCACGCCACACAGCGTTCAATGCCCATGCCAAAACCGGAATGGGGCACGGCGCCGTACTTACGGAGATCGAGATACCAGTCGAAGGCCTCCGTGGGCAGACCATGGGCCTTGATGGCCGCGACCAGGGTTTCATAGTCCTCTTCACGCTGCCCGCCGCCGATAATCTCACCATAGCCCTCGGGCGCCAGCACATCCACGCCCATGGCCAAAGCGTTGTTCTCAGGCGCACGCTTCATATAAAAGGCCTTGATCTCTGCGGGCCAGCGATGCACCATCACCGGGCGGTCAAACTGTTCGGCCAGCACGGTTTCATCACCGCCGCCAAAGTCACCGCCGTATTCAAAGTCCACACCATTGTCCTTCAGAATCTTGGCGGCCTCATCATAGGTAATCTTGGGGAAAGGCGGCACCACATTCTCCAGAGGTTTGGTGTCGCGCTCCAGCACTTTCAGCTCTTCCTGATTGTTCTCCAAGGCACGCTGGACGACAAAGGAGACAAACTCCTCGGCCAGCTTCATGTTGTCGTCGAGATCGGCAAAGGCCACCTCCGGCTCCACCATCCAGAACTCGGTGAGGTGGCGGCGGGTCTTGGACTTCTCGGCACGGAACGTGGGGCCAAAACAGTAAGTCTTGCCCAGGGCGCCAATGGAGGCCTCGCTGTAGAGCTGACCAGACTGGGAGAGATAAGCCTTCTCGCCGAAATAATCGGTTTCGAACAATGTAGTCGTGCCCTCGCAGGCCGCCGGTGTGAATATAGGCGTGTCCACCAGTGTGAAGCCGCGCTCGTCAAAGAAGTCGCGGCAGGCCTTGATGATGGTGTGGCGCACCTTTAAGATGGCCGTCTGCCTGGAGCTGCGCAGCCAGAGGTGACGGTTATCCATGAGAAACGCCGTGCCGTGCTCCTTGGGCGTGATGGGGTAGTCCTGGGCAATCTGCACCGGGGCAATGGACTGCACCTGCATCTCAAAACCGATAGGCGCCCGCTTGTCAGGGACAATTTTCCCCGTCACCTCAAAGGAGGACTCCTGGGTCAGGGAATCGGCCGCCGCAAACGTGGCCTCGTCCACATCGCCTTTGAAGACCACGCACTGCACCTTGCCCGTGCCGTCGCGCAGAATCAAAAAGCGCAGCTTGCCGCTGGACCGTTTGTTGTACAGCCAGCCCTTCAGGGTGATGACTTCACCCTCATGCTGAGCCAGATCTGCTATGTAAATTCGAGACATAGTAACCTCTATATTTATTATCTTTGATTCAAAAAAAAGTATTGTTCTCCAAAAACTCGGGGGAAGCACCAAGCACCAAGCACCAAGCACCAAGCATCAAGCATCAAATTCCAACATTCAAGCGACAGACCCAAAACAAGGTTGGTTTTTTACTTTTTACTTTTCACTTTTTACTTTTGATATTTCCTCTCTATCCCCAGTCTTCAATCTTGGGGTCGCGTGTCATCAGATCGCGCACTGCCTCTTTGGGCGACTTGTTCTCGTACAGCACGCGATACACCTCCTGGGTGATGGGCATGACCACTTGATGCTTGCGGGCCAGCTCCAGTGCCGACGCCGTGGTACGATAGCCCTCGGCCACCTGCACCATGTCCGTCACCACGGTCTCCGGCGACCGGCCCTTGCCAATTTCCTCTCCAAGGAAACGATTCCTGGAGTGGCGACTCATGCAAGTCACCACAAGGTCTCCCATTCCGGACAGGCCGGCAAAGGTCAGCGCATCGGCCCCCATAGCCGAACCCAGGCGTGTAATCTCCACAAGTCCGCGCGTCATCAGCGCCGCCTTGGTATTGTCGCCAAAGCCCACACCATCGGAAATGCCCGCGGCCACGGCAATCACATTCTTGATCGCTCCGCCCAGCTCCACACCAATCAGATCCTGGCTGGTGTAGACGCGGAACACAGGACTCATGAACAGCGCCTGTACCTTGACGCCCGTGTCATGGTTGACCGATGCGGCCGTCACCAAAGTGGGCACACCGCGCGAGACCTCTTCAGCATGGCTGGGGCCTGAAAGCGCCGCCAGGTGATCAGCGGACAGATTCGGCAGAGTCTCACTGAGCACATCGCTCATGCAGAGCATGGTCCCCTTTTCAATCCCCTTGGAACAGGTGACCACAACACAGTGTTTATCGATGAGATCTGCGGCTTTTTCCGCAACAACGCGCAACACATGTGTGGGCACCACAAAAATAACGAACCCCGTATCTGCAAGGGCTTCAGCCATATCCGAGGTGATTAATATACCCTCATCCATCTGGATACCGGGTAGAAAATCAGCGTTCTCACGCGTGGCCGCATATCGAGCCGCCACAGCGGAATCAAACTCCCAGAGCCGGACCGTATGACCGTTCTGATGTAAAAGTTTGGCCAGGGCCGAACCCCAGGACCCGGCGCCCAGCACAGTGACAATCTGCTTTTTATTTAAATCCGATGACATGCATTATTCCAGTTCAATCTGTAGACGATGATTTTTTCTTACTGCCAAAGCGATTCTCCTCGCCCCGAAGCAGCCTGCCGATGTTGCTGCGATGCGTCAGCAGGATCAAGAGACCCAGCACCACACCAAAACAGAGCAGTTCCGTGGCAGGGCCAGCATCGGAAAAACTGTGTTGTACGAAAAGTGTGACAGGAAAGACAATGCCCGCAGCCACGGAGCCCACAGAGACAATGCGCGTGACCAGCACCAGCGCCAGCCAGACCGCAAAGGTAATCAGCGAGGCTGTGGGGGCCAGCGAGATCAACACGCCGAACGCCGTGCCCACGCCCTTGCCGCCGCGGAATCCCGCAAACACCGTGAAGATATGACCGATGATGGCGGCCAGTCCGGCGACGATTTTCAGCAACACCGGCGAGAGCGGTGTGGCGCCCAGCTGCGTGACCAGCAGCACGGCGGCCACGCCCTTGCCTATGTCAATCAGCACCACGACGAGCGCCGGCTTCCAGCCCATCACACGGAAGACATTGGTGGCCCCGGCGTTTTTGGAACCGTGGTGACGGATGTCATCTTTCAACACCAGGCGGCTGGCCATGATGGCCGTGGGGATGGACCCCGCCAGGTAGCTCAGCACGAGAATGGCAATCAGGTTGAGCATGCAGGCTCCCTATTTCACATGGCCGATCATGATGGGATCTTCATCCATCTCGATCAGCTGATTCATCAGGTTCATGGATTCCGAAGGCGAGACGATGAAGACATAGCCGATGCCCAGGTTGAAACTCTTACGCATCTCCAGAATGGACACGTTGCCCTTTTCCTTGATCAGCTGGAAGATGGGCGGCACGGTCCAGGCGTTCCAGTCAATAGCCAGATCCAGACCCTCGGGCAGAATCCGTTTGGTGTTGCCCACCAGTCCGCCGCCTGTCACATGAGACATGCCGCGGATCTCGATGGTTTTCATCAGCGGCTTGACCACGGGAAGATAGCAGCGATGCACGGCCAAAAGCGCCTCGCCAATGCTGCGTCCGCCCAGAATTTCCGGACGATCGTGCACCGAAAATTCCGCATGTTCAAAAAGCACCTTGCGCGCCAGAGAATAGCCGTTGGTGTGAAGCCCTGTGGAGGGCAGCGCAATGAGCGCGTCACCGGCTTGGATGGCCGATCCGTCGATGCATCCCTCTTTCTCAACAATACCGGTAATGGCGCCGGCCACATCGTACTCGCCGTCTGTATAGAAGCCCGGCATCTCCGCCATCTCCCCGCCGATGAGTGCACATCCGGCGTTCTCACAGCCGCGCACCATGCCGGCAATGATCTGCTCCACCACATCGGGGCTCAGCCGGCCCGTGCCAATGTAGTCGAGAAAATAGAGCGGCGTGGCGCCGCCAACTAAAATATCGTTGATACAGTGGTTGACCAGGTCTTCACCGATGGTGTCGTGTTTGTCCATCATGAAGGCCACTTTGAGTTTGGTACCCACGCCATCCACAGAGCTCACCAGCACCGGTTTGTCCCAGGCGGAGAGGTCCAGCTGATAGAACCCGCCAAACTTGCCCAGATCGGTCATCACCTGAGGGGTAAAGGTGCGGCGCACCATGGTTTTAATGCGGTTGACGGCTTCTTCACCGGCGTGAATGTCCACACCGGCATCCTTATAACTGATCGATTTCATGTCTTAACCTATATGCAAGTTGATCACGATTGTCTTTGAAAAAAGTCAGCGCCAGCGGCGTCTGATAGTCGGCAAAGGTCCAGGGAAGCGGATGAAAACAGCCCTGCCGATACTGCAGTTGCAGGTCGGCGTAAACGCCCTCTCCAATGTAGAGGCGATGGGCGTGGTCTTTCACAGAGGCCACCACCAGTTTTGAAAGGCCGATATAGGCCGGGTCGAGATTGACTTTTCTGCACCCGGCTGTCATCCACTGGCGCTCCAGGATCTGTGTGGCCCGCTTAAACGCAGAGAGTTGAATGGGCCGCACTAGCGGATTAAATCCGACAAATACCTTGGAGAGCCCCGCCCCCATCTCCCGAAGATAATAATCCGTAAAATCAAAAGCAAAAACAGACGACTGGTCATCGACAGCCCCCAAAAGCGGGATCAGCCGTTGAACAACATCATCATAATTAATTTTTGGGGCAAAGGTCACGGCGCAAACGGGCTTGACAGGCTGGACATCATGAATGACGGCCAATGGGGCTCCTTATTCCACCGGGTGACTGCATCACACATTTTGTATCGTTAAATATCGAAAAATCAGCCGCCCAAGTCAAGGTCTTTGTCCCTGCAAAAAAAGCGTTTGGCCACTGTCACAAAATCATATTAGATTGGTTATAGCTACAGACGCAAAAAAACGGGGCACCATGGACAGCTTCGACGCGACGTACCGCAGACATTATCAGAGCCTCTATCGCTACATCTACCGTTACTTCGGCCAAAGCGCCCCCAGTGAAGACGTGGTGCAGGAGGCGTTTCTCAAGCTCTACAGGCAGCGGCAGAAACGGCCTGTTGAAAACGAGAAGGCCTGGCTCTATCGTGTGGCCACCAATACAGCCCTCAGCCAGCTGGGACGCCAGCAGCGCTGGCAGAAGCTGCTGCCCCGTTACAAGGCGTCTATGCCGCAAAACGAAGATACTGCCGACCCGCTGGTGAAAGCGGAAACCGTGGCCCTGCTGCAGCAGGCCCTGTCCCGGCTGTCCAAACGTGACCGTGTGCTCCTCATGCTCTTTCAGGAGGAGATGTCTTACAAAGAAATGGCTGAAGTCACCGGCATCAAACCCACTTCCGTGGGCAAGCTGCTCGCACGCGCCATGCAGCGCTGTGCCAAAGAACTGGAGAATGCATCATGAAAACCTGTCCCTCAGAACAAAGCTGGTTCGATGATCTGGCGGGCGAAAACGCCGAAGCCGATCGCCTGGCGCGTGCCCGTCACCTGCAACACTGCCCTGACTGCCGGGACACGGTAAATCGCCTGCAGCAGCGGCAGGCCCTGGTGCAACGTCACTTTAATGCCTTGCAGCCTCCGGATACGCCGTACGGGCTCTGGACGCCCCCTGTCAAGACAGCTCTGCCAAAACGAAAAAATCGCCTGGCTCTGGCGGGTACGGCATTCTGTCTGCTTTTGGCCCTATGGGTGACACAGCCATTCGACGTACGCTGCGGCGATGCCTCCAGCAACAACCATGACCGCTTTGTTCTATATCCGACCGATTGTAATTCTGATGCACTGGAAGACTGGCATGAAAAACGCATTGCCATCACCGTGGTTGAACCCGGCGCAAACCAAATGAGAACATGCCTCCCATCGTTTCCAGCTCAACAAAAAACTCAGCGGACCGCGCCGGTTAAAACAAGAGGATTATAGCCATGAATTTTACCTTTAAAACCATCGCATTTCTATTTTTATTTACAAGTCAATGGGCCACAGGCCAGACAACCGTTCCCACAATCAACTTCATTCCCGACGCCAACTTTGCCCCGTCAGCCGACTGGGACGCCCACCTCCCTCCCATTCCTGACACGGGATCTGCACGGAAGATCTACAGCGATATCGCCGTGGCCCGGGACGGACGCTTTTTCCTCATCGAACGGAAGAGCAAGAGCATCCTTCGTTTCGATGCCCAGGGTGAATATCTGGGCCGTTTTGGAGGTGAGGGCAACAAAGCGCATCAATTCAAAAATGTCCCGCCCTCTCAGATCAAAATTGTAGATCAACGCTATCTTGTGGTCAATACCGGCCAGTGGGGACGTCTCTCTATCTTCAATCTGGAAGGCGAATACCTGAAAGAAATCAAGCTGGACTACCCCATAAGACGCTTTCGCGTTCTGCCCCAAAACAGGTTGCTCATTCTGGGCTGGATCATGCTCAAAGACGGTGGGTACAGAGATCATGTGGCCATCCTTAACCTCGAAACCCAAAAAACAGAAAAAATCACACATTTTGAACAGAAAGCCACCACCACCATTAAAAACGACAAAAGGGTCATCGGTTTACACATGTCACCGGGTGCAGGGAGCACCTATATTCTGACCACTGGCGAGGGCGATATACTCATCAGCCACTCCGACACGCGCGAAATACAACGTTATCAAGGCGCTACTCTGATGGACACATTCACTCTTCCCTTAAGCCGCCCCGCAATCAGTGATGCCGACGTAAAACAATACCGAACATCCGCAGAAGAGGCGCTGAAACAGCTCAAGCTGCCAGACTCCACGTATGTACGCATCGCCGCAACGGATTTTCTGTCAAAGCCACACCCTTATTACTATCATCTGGAAACCCTGCCAGGCCATCGTCTGCTGGCCTTTATTCTTCATGAAGGCAGTGAACGCCGCTGCCATGTGCTGTTGCTGGAGAACACAGGACGCTCTCTGGGCGAGCATGTGCTGTCCATTGACGGCTATGACCCACCCTACCTCTCCCGCGGCGCCAGCCATATCACTTTTAATGGGGAGTGGATGTACGCCCTGGTTACAAAGACACGAGGCGGCGAGAAACATTTCAGCATCATCCGGGCCAGGGAACAAACACCCGGCCGTTAAACCAAATCCATTACCTGTAAACACATTACATCACTGTTCTGGAGGTTCGATGAAACAGCTTCCCTGGGCGAGCTATGCCCTGATCTATCTCTTCTTCTGCCCGTTTTCACTCATGGCTGACGATCATGTGGTCACCCGCCAGACACGCAGCTACAATGGCCGCACCAGCCGCCCACGCACGCAAGAGGTGTGGATCTGTGACAATGCCGTCTCCATCAACACCGGCGCCGTCATCCTCATCCAGCGTTATGATCTCGGTAAAACCTGGATGATCTTTACCCGGGAACGCCGATACCTGGAGACGCCGCTGCCTGCAACTGCACCGGCGCCACAGCCAGAAGCGCGGATTCAGGAGCGCGGTTTTTCCTATGAACCGGAATTCGACTGGGAAGCCCAGCGTGCAACGGCCGCCGACACAGTGAACGGCGTACCCTGCACACGTTGGACGCTCTACGGCGAGGCGGACTATGCCACAGAACAGCGTACGCTCTTTGTGACCCACGACGTGCCCATCAACATGGAACGCTACTGGACACGCCTCAAAGCCTGCAATATATCCGAGCAGCTCAAAGCCGTATTCAACCGCCATCCCATGCTTAAATCAGGCTTTCCCCTGCGCAGTGTGGTTACACGGGAAAACGCCATTGCCCCCACACTGCGCTACCATTTCGACACTTTGACCCTGGAAAAGGCCCAGGCGCCTGACGCTGTCTACGCCCTGCCCCAGGGCTACACCCCAGTGGATACCCAGGAACAGCTTTTTGCCCGATAGGAGACTGCCATGCGAAAATTCTTCCCCATCCTTCTGTTGCTGCTGCAGCTCACGCCGCTGGCAGCGCGCCCTATCGACCCCGTTCTGCCCCATGCGCTTCAAGTGGACATGAAGCGCATTGCTGAAACCTGGCACATTCTCGACTGCCACGCCCAGACCATCTGGCCGGGCTGGAGCGGCTTTCGCGATGTGCCCTTTCTCATCGCCTACCCCAACGGCATGGAACTGCTTATCGGCCACCCCAGCCCACCGGATGGCTTCCAGCGGGTTCCCGGCACAGATGTCGATGGCAAGGCCGTTTACTTAAACCGCACCCACGCCGACCAGAGCCCCATGCACGGCCCCTTCAACTACGGCGGCGGCATTATTCGATACGGCAAGACGAAATCACTGCCCACCATCAACATCAAAGCGGGGGCCGGGCGCTATGAAGCCGACTTAAGCGCAGATGAGACGCCGCCTCAGCTCAGAAACGCCAGCGACAAGACCATTCTCATGTATCTCCACGAGCTCTTTCATGTCTATCAGGGCACCATCTACAATTATCGCTACGGCAACCTTCAGTACAACCCCACCACCAATTTTGCCGTCTACGCCGACGTGGAGGGTCAGGCCCTGGAGGCCGCCTATCTCGCCACAGACGCGTCTGAGCAACGCGCCCGTCTGGCCGACTTTCTTGCAGCAAGAAAACTGAAGCGCAACGCCATGACGGTTTTGGAGGGCCAGCAGGAGGCCGAGGACGAACTGCTGGAGGGCACGGCCACCTACGTGGAGGCTCGCGCTGCGGAACTGCTTAACGAGGGCTTTGTCTCCACCATGAAGCCCGGTGACGACCCGCAGTTCCGCTTCTTTAACAACGCCTCTTTCTGGATCGATCAGAAGCGCATCTTTCTTCAGAAAAACCGTGAGCAGAGCCTGGAAGCCCGCAACAACTGCTACTTCGAGGGATGCTTCCAGGCGCTGTTGCTCTCACGACTGGCCCCGGGCTGGCAGCGCCGCTTCTTTCAGGCCGGTGATTTTCTCGAGACTGTGATCGACAGTGTTCTGGGGTTGACGCCGGAGGCGATGCAGGCGGCTTCTGCCGGTCTGGAAACGCGTTATGCAATGGCGGCACTGCGGACAAAGCACAGCAGGCAGGTGGAATCCCGCGACGCCGCTTTCAATCGCATTGATAAACGCAGCGGGCGCACATTCATTGTTAACTTCAAGCCAATCAAGGAGTATGTCACGCCCGATTTCAGAGGGGAATGCTACAAAATGGGCCTGAAGGAATTGGCAGAGGCGGGCATCAAAAAAGTGGAGCTCTTTGACATTCTCTTTGAGGGGCGGGAGACGCCCATGATCAAAGATCAACTCTACTACATCAAATGGGTGGATACCACCCTGCATGACACCGGCAAGGGCTATACGCTGGAATACAACAAGAAGATTGGCAGCGACATCTACACAGACGCCACGCTGACCACAGAGGGCTTCACCCTGAAGGCGCCCAAGATCAAAGTCACAGATCGGCAGTCACGGGTCAAAATCTCCATCCTCGCCAAAATAAGGGAATAGAAAATGCCCCGTCCCCATGTGAATTTTTCACATCGGGGCGGGACACTGGCCGGTGACGCTTCACTTCAAACAGAGGGCACCGGGAATCCCTTCCCACCATGCCGAATCCTTTCGGAAGGCCCTTTGTTCTCTTTATCGGGCAGGTTGAAAAAATCTTTAGATAATTTCCCTCTTCTTATTCTTGACAAGGTATCCCGTTTTTTGTATATTGGGTCTCTTCAATGTGCGATGCCGGGGTGGTGAAATTGGTAGACGCACTGGACTCAAAATCCAGCGGACCTTGGTCCATGCGGGTTCGATTCCCGCCCCCGGCACAAAAGCCCAATCTTACGATTGGGCTTTTTTATTTACAGCACCACGGGCAGCGCCTGCCGCTGACTGAAATCCATCACCTGCGTCACGCCCAATGCGCGGAGCCACGGGATAACAATGTCAAAATGCCGGGCGATCTCATCGGGATGATGGGCGTCGCTACCCAGAGTGAGGGGAATTCCGCGCGCCACTGCACGACGGATGATCCACTCCGCAGGATAGACTGACCGGTCACAGGCACGGTCGATGCCGCCGGTATTGATCTCCATCACCAGATTGTGACGCAGCATGGCATCGATAATTCCTTCAAGCCGTTCCCGATAATCGCGCTGCGGCGCCAACGTAACGAGTTTTCTGGGCAGGTCCAGATGGGCCAGTACATCACAAAGCCCCGATTCAATTAAACCGACAATGGCCGCCCAGTACCGTTCCCAGAGACCGTTCACACCGCCCAGAGCCTCGAAATGTGGGGCCAGATGCGCGTCGTCGTAATCGATCGTCACACCATCCAGGCTGTGCACAGATCCAAGGACGACGTCCAGATCCAGTCGACTCAGCGCCTTTCGTGCCCAGTCTGTGTGTGCCGGAAGATAGTCGATCTCCACGCCGCGCCGCACGGTTAGTTTTGACGCCCATGCGTCCTGCACCTCAGAAATATCGCGCCAATACGCCTCAAAATCCACACTGGGAATAACGCAGTTGTCAAGATCGGCCTGATGATCCGGCGGATAGGGAAAATGGCCGGTGAAGCCGATGCTGGACAGTCTTTGCGCCACCGCGGCCTCGGCCGCAGCCACCGCGCTGAGACTGGCATGACCGCAGTACCGGGTATGCACATGCATGTCAATCCATTTCTGAGCCATAGACACCCTCATTGATAAAAAAAGGGCCGCCTGAGAGGCCGCCCTGAGATATTTCGATAGACAATCAGGCTACTTGCTGAGTATGATATCCTGAAGCCGCTGCACCACGGTCTGGGCCTCTTTATCGTTATGCGTCACCACCATCACCGTATCGACACTGGCCAATGTACCCGCCACCTCCGGCCATCCAATCTCATCCACACTTTTTGAGAGTCCTGAGGCATTTCCCGGCACGGTTTTCAAGAGCACCAGATTGCCCACCGGAATCGTCTCACGGAGGAAGTCAACCAACTCACGCTTCAGGAGAACCCCTGCGTGATACGTGTCGCGTTCCTTGGTCTGCACAAAACGGAAGCGCCCCTCTTTGCCACGCACTTTAATGACGCCCAGTTCTTTCAAATCCTTAGAGAGTGTGGACTGGCTGATGGAGACCTCCTCCGCCTCCAGCGCATCCAGCAGATCCTGCTGTGACTCCACTCCCTCCTGCTCTATCATTCTCAAAATATGAAAATGACGGTTTTTCTTGCTCATTGTCTCAACTCCTTTATTCCAATCCTGTCCAAAGAGACCAGCGGTTTACAGCATGGTCTGGTAACAGAGTTTGATCTCACGGCTGCTGCCCAGGACACGTGTCCCGTTCTCGAGAATATTCTTCCAGGCAAATTCGACAAAAAACTGCTGTGCAAAAACCCAGCGGACACCGGCATTCAAATAGCCTTTGCCCGATCCCAGTGCATTGTCATCGTTGTCATTGATGGCTGTATCATACTCAGCCAGGAGTACAATCTCCTCATTTAACCACTTGTGCACACCGGCAAACAGATTGATATCGTCATCGCCGTCTTCGGTTTCTGTACTCCAGTTGATACCGGTATGCAGGCCAATTCCACCCAGATAGGATGTGTTTTTGCTGGCCACAGCATAGAATCCACGCGATTTGATATCGTAGCGCTTCAACCTTTTATCCCATCCGCCGTATCCCTGAGACTGAAAACCCAGGACGATGGCAGGGAAAAGCATGCGCTCCGCAAAAAGCCGGTAACGGACATGCACCGCAGGCTGAGGATTGAGATTGACCCTGCCCTGGCCAATGATATTCTGGCCGCCGTAGGAGACACCCAGGCAAAAACGATCAGAGAGGCCCACCAGCAGTGACGGCAGAAAACCACCACCGGGATACATACGCAGTGTGGTATGAATATCCCCCGGCTGCAGCATGGTGGCAGCGGGTAGGTCCATGACCTCTGTCAACTTAAGGGCGCCGGGCTGTGCCAGAAGCGGCAGGGTAAACAAACCGGTCATTGCAAAAAACACTAAAATTTTTCTTTTCATGTAACAACATCCTATTCGATAGATAACGAATATCCTGGTAAAGCAAGGTAAACCATTTTCAAAATAATGTCAAGAATATTCTATCTGATGGAGCGGCAAGAACCGAATAAAAGCAAACAAAAAAAAGCCCGAACCATGCATTCACACGGTTCGGGCTGAATTTGCCGAATAAAATTATTTGAGTCGGTAAGTCACTCCGAATAATAAATTCTGCGTTTCAATACGCTCCGCTGTCACCCCCTGGCCACCGGGCAAATCCCACTCCGTTCTGGCAAAGGCCACATCCACAGACATCGAGGGGGTCAGCATAAAGCCCACGCCTGCAGAGAAGACCTGGCGGCTTAAAAGGGCATCGTCCTCTTTGTAGGGTGAGGCTTTCTTCTGATACCCGCCGCGCAGCCGCAGTGCCGTACCGGGCACGGTGAGTTCGCCACCCAGACTGTAATCAGTCGCGCTGGTGAGAAACTGCCGAATATTGATATTGGCCTCTGCCTCTGAATAGCCATCCGGGGTGTCTGTCTGAAAACGAATCTGGCTGTAGTCCATAAGCGTGATATCCGCCGCAAGCAGAAGCGGCCCCAGGTTAACCGCCACGCCCCCGCGCAATTTCATCGGCATTTTAATTTTATATTTGAAGCTGCCCTCATCACCATAGGCTTCAAGCTCACCATCGTCCCAGATGGTATCGTCCTGCTCCGCCCAAACCTCACTGCCTGTGAGCGTCAGCGGGGTTTCGAGGATCAAGCCAAAATTCAGTTTGTCTTCAAGTTGATAGAAAGCGCTGAAGGTCAGATTAACGCCGGAGTACTCTGTTTCAATCGTCGTCAAGGAATCGAATGAAGAAAAATTCCAGACATTATAGGCCTCGTCAGATTCTGAGTAGCGATTCATAAAATTATTCTTCCCGCCCCAGAAATTGATCGACGCCCCCACAAAAGTACGCGGCGCCACCTCCATAGCTCCGGAGAGCACAAATCGACTGAGCCCGCCGTCTACCTGCTCGTAGAGCTGCGTGTCCAGCGTATCACCGGCGATGCCTGACAGGCTGCGGTCAAAATCACGACAGCGGTAGTACCCCATACCAAAAACCATGGATCCACGCAGCGTGGGAATCGGTACGCTCAATCCCATGTTCCCCAGCTTCATGGATTGTAGAGACTCGCTGCCGGGTGCGCCCCAGTAGTCGGCCGCCTGATCCACGGCCAGATGGGAGAGTGCCCCTTGAAAATCCAGCGTTTTGCCGGCAGCCAGCGCGGCAGGATTATAAAACATCGCACTGGGGCTGCCGGGCACAGCCGTCATGGCTCCGCCCATGGCCAACCCACGGGCATCGGGCGCCCAGGTCTGTCCCCAGAGCAGCGGCAGTTCCTGTGCAGAGAGCGATGCGGTCAGGAGGAGAACACCCAGAAGCACCGTGATTCGATTTTGCATCGTTTAATTTCCTTATCTGTAGAATTGACGAAAAAGGGGGCGAACAGCCCCCTTGATGTGCACTTTATAGAATCTATCGCCTCGATCGGGAACCGCTTGAACGGCTGGACCCGGAAGACCGTGAGGAGCCCGAGGAACTCGAACTGCTCGAACGGCTGCTCCCAGATGAACTGCTTGAGCGGCTACGGCTCGATCCGGAAGAGACCCGTGACCGCGACCCGCTGGACGAAGAACTGCCCGATGAGGAGCGGGAGACTTTGCTCCGCTTGGCCGGCTGTCGGGATCGAGATCCACTGGAACGACTCCTTGTGGAAGAAGTCACCGAAGACCGTCTCCGACTGGATTGAGAACGGCGGGAGACTGCACTCTGGCCGGCGGTACGCCTTGCCCGGCTCTTGGTAACCTGGGGTGAACTCTGAGACGTGCTCCGATCCTGTGTCACACTGCTGCGCCGCCGCCGACTGCTGCTCGATACGCCGGCAGAGGTACCGGCTACTGAACCGCGTCCCCCGCCACCCGACGCCATCACCGTGGCGCTGCTGTTGCGCTGCCGGCGGGAAACGGCGTCGCGCCGTGAAAAATCTCTTCGCTTGTTGGCGTTGGGTGAATAGTACCCGTCCCAGTAACTGTAGTAGGGATCATAATAATGGCCGTGACCATAACCATAGTATGGCCCATAACCGTATCCCCAGTAGTGATTGACATGGAATGAGGTATAGTACCCCCATGACCAGGGGCGCCAGCCATAACCACCGTACCAATAAGGCGTTCCCCAGTAATAGTCAAAATAGAGAGAGGACGGCCAGTAATCAGCATAGACATAGTGCCGCTCAACCACACGTACGTCACTGTCTTCATCCCAGGTCTCATCGAGAAAGACGTCATCATCGGCATAAACCGTTTCTTCTACTTCGGCCTGATCGCCATTCAAAGCGACCACAGTGTAACAGCCGGAGAGGAGCCCTGCAGACAGAACCACTGCCATCAGGAGGAAAATTCTAAAGACTTTCATTTTGCCACCAGCCTCTCAAATAGAATCTGAACTAAAGTTTGAATCAAATATTTAAACGACAAACTGACATGCGATGTTCCACTGGCATATGTTCAATATATAAAAAAAAAGCCGTCTGTTAAACGGCTTTTTAAAGTCAAACGGCGAAGTGATTAGATATGTACACTGATCACTTTGCGATTTTTCAATGTCTCAAAAACAACCTTTCCATCTTTCAGGGCAAAGAGCGTATCATCATTGCCGCGGCCCACGTTCAGGCCGGGATGGAATTTTGTGCCTCTTTGACGAATCAGAATGTTTCCAGCTTTAACAATCTGTCCACCAAACTTCTTGACGCCCAATCGTTGGGCATTGCTGTCGCGGCCGTTCTTAGAACTGCCAACGCCTTTTTTATGAGCCATATCTTAACCTTCCTTTTTTTCCTCGGAAGCCGCTGTTTTCTTTGCAGGCGCCTTCTTGGCCGCCGTTTTCGGCTTGGCGTCGGCTTTGGCCTCAGTTTTCTTGGGAGCAGCTTTCTTGGCTGCAGGTTTTGCCTTCTCGGCCGTCTCGGTCTTCTTGGCCGGGGCTTTTTTTGCCGCGGGCTTGGCCTTCTCAGCCGTCTCAGCTTTCTTGGCCGGTGCCTTCTTGGCTGCAGCTTTGGGAGCGGCCGCCTTCTTCACAGGCGGCTTCTTCTCTGTTGCAGCTGCCTCTGCCTTGGGGGCTGCTTTTTTAGCAGCCGCCTTGGGTGCGGCTTTGCCGACGGCAATATCAGCAATCTTCAGCACAGTAAAGTCCTGACGATGGCCTCGCTTCACCTGATAGCCTTTACGACGTTTCTTCTTGAAAACCATTACTTTTTTGTCTTTACCGTGATCAACAACGGTGGCGACAACGGTGGCGTTGGAAACAAAAGGCTGACCAATATTGACCTGATCCTTATCGACGACCAGAAGGACCTCTTTTATTTCCACGGTTTTACCGGGGTCGGCATCTAATTTGGGGACGCGAATAGTTCTGTCCTTCTCGACTTTCCATTGCATCCCGCCCACTTCGACAATCGCGTACATTAGGTCCTTCTTCCTCCAATATGAACATCATAGTATATATCAAAAGCCTTTGAATATAAAAACTCGCACCGCCAAAGTCAAGCGCAATTATGCATTCTCTGATTTGACATCCTTCAAAGGCAGTAACTTGAAATCATCATCCCGTATCTCTTGGTCTGGAATCACTTTCAACGTGATAAAAAACTTCATCATCAGATGACGTGAACGGCTTCGTACGCCTTCTGTCAGATACTGGGCAATATCCGGATGCGCCCGCAAAATCAGCCGGCGCTGGCCCGTCTCCGACTTCACCGTGAGAATGGCCCGTTCAATCTGAGTGATGATGCTGGGCTTGGCAGGCACGCGCCCGAGGCCCTTGCACCGCGGACAGGTCTCGCTGTAACGGTAGAGCAGGCTCGGTCTCACACGGCTGCGCGTGATGGAGACGAGGCCAAAATCATTCATCGGCAGCACATCAAAAGCGACGCGATCCTTACGCAGCTCACGCTTCAGTTCCTGAACCACTTTCTTGCGGTTGCCGTCTTCAGTCAGATCAATAAAATCGATGACGATGATGCCCCCGATATCCCGCAGTCGCAGCTGGCGGGCGATGATGCGTGCCGCCTCCATATCGGTTTTCAGGGCATTTTTCTCATGATCTTTCTCACGCACTGAACGGCCGCTGTTGACATCGACCACCATCAAAGCTTCGGTCTGATCAAAGATGCAGTGCCCGCCGCTCTTCAGCCAGATCTTGCGCGAGAGGCTCTTGGCAATCTCATCCTCGATATGATATTCATCGAAGATCGGCGTTTTCTTCTTATAAAGGTCCAGACGATCGAGCAGCTGCGGCGCCACATCCTTCAGATACTTCTTGATATTGTTGTAGAGCTTGCGGGAATCGACGACCACCTTGTCGATATCGGGGCTGAAGAGATCGCGAATCACGCTGGAGGTCAGGCCAAGGTCTTTATGGATCAACCCCGGTTCCTTGGCACTCTTGGCCTTCTCCTTAATCTTAATCCAGTGCCTGAGCAGGTTGTCCAGATCGGTTTTTATGGTGGCAGCATCTTTGTCCATGGCCACGGTGCGGATAATCAGTCCGAAGCCTTCGGGCTTCAAACTCTTGGCCAGCATGCGCAGCCGGCGGCGCTCACGGGGATCGGCAATCTTGCGTGAAACGCCAATGGCATTGTCATTGGGCACAAGCACCAAAAAACGGCCAGGCAGCGAGATCGACGAGGTCAGACGTGTCCCCTTGGTGCCAATAGGTTCCTTGGTCACCTGCACCAGAATTTCCTGTCCCGACTTGAGCGGCACATTGCTCGATCCACGTCCCTTGCCTCTGCGGCGCCGTCCCCGGTTCTTGTTTTCATCCACACTTTCAGCCAGTGCGACAAACTCCTTGCCCACATCCTGAAAGGAGAGAAATCCGTTCTGCTTGAGGCCCACATCGACAAAAGCCGCCTGTATGGCGTTGACCACATTCTCTACACGGCCCTTATAGATATCTCCCACCATACGCTCATTCTCGGGCCGTTCCACAAATAATTCAACCAATGCATCGTCTTCAAGAATCGCAATACGCGTTTCACTTGAAGAGACATTGATCATAATCTCTTTTTTCATTTAACCTTCCTGTATCCCTTCGAGCGGTGTCATCAGACGGCCTTCATCTTCAATAAACTGGCCGGATCGCTCGACATGTAATATCGTATCCGGTGATAATGTATCTGGCATCACCGTTTTCAGAACCTCACTGGGCCTGGCTGAACCCGATTCAGTCTGCGCCAACATGAGGTTCATATTCTCGTTGGTTAACGAAAGCGCCATGATATATGGCCGGATGTCCACCTGCAGCTCGCGCCCTTTTCTCTGCCGCGTCAGCACATGGGATTCCGCCGCCAACAACCGGGCCACAGCGGCGTGCAGCGCCTCCATATCCATCTCACCCTCCCAGGTGATGGTGTACTGCTTCCGGGTGATGGCCGCATTCAATGCTTTCAATTTCTTGAAATACCACTGCGCCTCCAGAATCTCAAATCCATCGGGCAGATGGGGATTCAGGCGATCAGCCAGATGTTCCGGGACCTTGCCAATCAGTTCCAGATCAAGGTATTCAGCAACCGATGTATACCCCAGTGAAAGCGGCGGACCACTGGAGATCTTGGGGTGGGCATGAAAGCCCTGGCTCATGGCCACCTGCACACCGGCACGCCGCATGGCCCGATAGAAAATGCGCATGGTGTCCAGATGTGAAGTAAAACGGGCGGCCTCTGCCTTTCCGTAACGCACTCTGATCTTCCGGGAAACCGGCTCTTCAGCGGCCTTTCTCGCCTTGCGTCCGTAACCCGATGGGGCCGGTGCGGCAGCGGGCTCAAAAGGCTTTCGCTCGCGGCACACCTTCTCATCCATCAACCCACAACCCTGACAGTCGGTCTCGCGGCAATCGGGCGTGGTTTCACCGGTGAATGACTTCTTCTGTTCACGTGCCTGAAACTCAGTGGTAACACCTTTTCTAAGATGCGCCCAAGGCAACGGCGCGTCCATTGCCCGTGCACCGGTGAATGTTTCAAGCGTCAAACCGGCCGCCTCAAAGGCAGTGCTCCACCGTTCATACACCAGTTCGCTGGACCAGGCATCAAAGCGCGCACCGGCACGCCAGGCACCTTCCACCACAGCGGCCATACGGCGGTCACCGCGCCCCAGCGCCCCTTCAAGCACAGAGGTCTCTGAATCACGCCAGGCCAATTTGATCTGCTTACGGTGCAGTCGCTGGCGGATGTAGTCCACCTTGGCATTGATCTCTTCACGCGATGCCTGCGCCGCCCATTGAAACGGCGTATGCGGTTTGGGCGAGAAAGGCGACAGCGCCACATGCACATCTTTCTTCCCATAGGCCCTGCCAATAGCGGCCACTTTTTCCACCAAGTCGACAATGCCCTGCAGGTCCTCATCGGTCTCGGAGGGCAGTCCCAGCATGAAATAAAGTTTGACATGCCGCCAGCCCTTGTCAAAGGCCAGCTGAACGGCCTTCAAGAGATCGGCCTCTGTATTATTTTTATTAATGACGTCACGGAGCCGCTGCGTGCCCGCCTCCGGCGCCAGCGTCAGGCTGCTACGTCGCGTGTCCCGCCCCAGCTCCGCCATCTCTTCGGTAAATGTTTCAGAGCGAAGTGAGGGAAATGAGACAGAGACATCATTCTCTTTGGCCCAGGCCTTCAACCGGCAGAGCAACTCATGCAGCTGCGGATAGTCCGACGTGGAAAGGCTCACCAGGCTCACCTCATCGTAGCCGGTATTGGCCACCACCTGCTTGGCGTGCTCCACCAACTCATCGACAGAACGCGTTCGAAGCGGCCGGTAGATCATACCGGCATTGCAGAAACGACACCCCCGTGTACAGCCGCGCATGATCTCCAGACTGAAGCGGTCATGCGTAATCTCAATCTGCGGCACCAAGGGTTTCACGGGATAATCTTCAAAACGCAAGGCATCCTGCGTACGGGCCTGAACGGTTTCAGGCACAGAGTCGTCCACAGGACGCATCAATCCATTCTCAGACCGGTAGAGGCTGGGTACATACACCCCTTTGATCTGTGCCATGGCCAACAGCGTTTGCTGACGCGGCCACCCCGCCTGCTTGGCCTCACGCACCACAGCGGCCAGTTCAACACTGACAGCCTCGCCGTCGCCCAGGGCCACCACATCAAAAAACGGCGCCACCGGTTCAGGGTTAAAGGCACTGGGGCCACCCGCCACAACAATGGGATGTGAATCATCCCGGTGTGCCGCGTGAAGTGGAATCCCCGCCAAATCAAGCAGGGTTAAAATATTGGTATACTGCAGTTCATATTGCAATGTCACACCGAGCATGTCACACTCACGCACCGGTCTGTAGGACTCCAGTGTGTAGAGCGGCACCCCCGCCTCACGCATGGCCGCCTCCATGTCCTGCCAGGGAACATAGCAACGCTCAGCTGCAATCCAGGATTCACGGTTCAGAACATGGTAAAGAATCTGCATACCGGCGTGTGACATGCCAATTTCGTATATATCGGGAAAGGCCAGGGTGACAAAAACGTCACTCTCCCTGGCAGGCTTACGAATAATATGAAGCTCATTGCCGACATAACGGCCCGGCTTGTTCACATTGGGTAGTATTTTTAATAATTTACGATCGATAAAACGCATGTAACTCCAATTTTTTGAATCTTTAAATGTACAAAACAGAACGCTTTTTAGCAAGGTCTGATTTCCAACGTTGTTCATCAACAAACACATCACCCGCTGCCACAGCACACAGGAGCGCCTTCACAGCGAACATCAAACTGTTTCTTAGAGATTTAAGCCACACACAAGGATATCCGCTACACCCATCTCCCGGAGACCTATACACTCATCCTCTGTATGGCCACCCACCTGCCCGCCGCACCCCGACCAAACCCATGGCACTATTATTGCAAATAAATCCATTGCAATGCAACCAGAAGGGAGGAAGCAATGATTAAAAGACTCGATGATTATCGAAAAATCGTCGGTGACGACGTCATCGCCTCCATACACAGACGGGCCGCCAATCTCTATGGAAAACATGTGGTTCACATCAACTCCACTTACCAAGGCGGCGGTGTGGCCGAGATGTTACAGACCCTGGTCCCGCTGATGAATGACGTCGGTGTGGATACCGGATGGCGAATTTTACACGGCAACCCCGACTTTTTTACTATTACCAAGAAATTTCACAACGCCATTCAGGGTGAAGCCCTGCACATGACAGAGATCAAAAAGGAGCTCTACACCGGCACCAATGAAAATTTCTCGGCATTTACACACCTCAACCATGATTTCATCATCGTCCACGACCCTCAACCGCTCCCGCTCATCCAATACTACCAAAAAGGCCAGCCCTGGGTATGGCGCTGCCATATCGACCTCAGTCATCCCTCAGAGGCACTGTGGGACTATTTCAAGCACTTTTTATTAAAATACAACACCATGATTGTCTCCAACAAGCACTACCTGAGAAGCGATCTGCCCATCAATCAGCGCATTATCCCCCCGGCCATCGACCCGCTCTCCGCCAAAAACAAAGAGATTCACAACGGCATTATCCCCAAAACACTGGACCGCTTCCAAATTCCCACGGACAAGCCCATCATCACACAGATCTCCCGTTTTGATAAATGGAAAGACCCGCTGGGGGTGCTGGATGTCTACAAAAAAGTCCGAAAAGAAGTGGATTGCCGGCTGATTCTCTGTGGCAGCATGGCCTCAGATGATCCCGAAGGCATTGAAATATACGAAAATGTAAAAGAACAGGCCGGCAAGCTGCTCGACAGCGGTGACGTCATTCTGCTGACCGTTGAGAACAACCTGTTGGTCAATGTGCTCCAACGGGTCAGCCAGGTGATCATTCAAAAATCCATACGCGAGGGTTTTGGGCTGACCGTCACCGAAGCGCTATGGAAAGGCCGCCCTGTGGTGGCCTCAAACGTAGGCGGCATCCCGCTTCAGATCAGAGATGGAAAGAATGGCTTCCTCTTTGAATCCGGGGACAATATTGGTTTTGCAAAGAAGATCATAGAACTGTTAAACAATCCCGAAATGGCCAAATCCATCGGCAAGACGGCCAAAGAATCCGTCCGTGCCAACTTCCTCATCACGCGACTCCTGGGTGACTATCTCGAACTGCTTTCCTCTTTCTGGCGCTTCCCTCAGCCCTTTGGCGAGGCCTGACACACCGGAACCGTCAGATGGTTTCGACGGTTTAATAAGTATTGAAAAGGGGAAACACCATGATTATCAAACTCATCTTCTCTGGGCTCATCGGTCTGGTCTTTGGTACCGTGGGCATGGCCATACTGGCCAGTGGCGGCCGGGCGGGCGAGATTGAGAAAGAAACCATTCTCAGGGATGCCCTGCACAAGGTTTACAAATGGCATAAAAACGCTAAAGACGACCAATTCCCCGAAGATGCCGTTGAAGACGCCCTGAAGATGGATTAAAAGAGAATACCAAGCCCTGAAAAGGCACTACGACGCCAATCCGGCGCCGCTGAAAAAGTTCGTTTAAGATCCGGTTGATCGGCCCCCAATAATTCCGTATCTTGATCAGGTTTTATACCTTTTCCAACATTTTTTGGGGAGACCAATCAGGCATGGAACAGAAGACGCAGCGAATTGGGGAAGTGCTGCACAACTATTATGGCGTCGATATTCCGGATGACAACATCGCCGGATATGTGCAAAGCATCGTCGACAGCCAGCAATACTTTCCTCAGGAACAGCAACAGGCTCTCCTCATTAAACTGATCTCAGACTGGGAATCCCGCCAGGACGAAAAAATTATCATCAATACATCTGAAGCCTGCCGCCTGCAATCAGGCACCTGCGTCATCACCTTTGGGGTACTCAGCGTCGACTGGCCCGGGCTCTTTGACACCTGCACAGGCGTCATTCACGAGATGGGCTGGAATATCTACTTTGTCAAGGGCATCAGCCTGGAGAGAAACAATGACAGCCTGGGGATTGTGCTGATTGGTGTGCGTGTTGAAAAGGAAGAAGACCGGGAAGATCTGCTGACACAGCGCGAAAAAATTATCAGTAAAATCCATCAGGCGGCCGTGGGCACCAGCGCCAAAACCTATCTTCTGGCCGAAGAATTCAGAAAACTCGAGATATACAGCCAGGTCATTGCCCATATTGAGAAGGCCTACTCCGGTGAAGACCTCGAGGCCATCATCGGCATGCACGGAGAAGCGGTCAAGTACTTTGCCGCCCGCTCCCGCGACTATATTGAGAACCGCCATATTGCAGAGATCGCCCGCCAGATCATTTTAAATTACAACTTCATCAAGCAGGCCCACGCCTCTGGAAGCCATATCGAGCTGGATATTGCCAATATCGAAACCCTCAAAGAAGGCAATTTCACAGGCATCACCGTGGCCGGCCCCACCCACATGCTCTACCTGGAAGACTGCCTGAAAACCATCGAACTGACTTCCCCCCGTTTTCAGCTGAAACACAACCGTGAATTCACCACAGCCCAGGGCATCTCCGTCTTCCGGATTGAATTTGTGGACTCTACCGGGCATTCATTGACGCCTCTGGATCAGCAACGCCTGAAAGAGGCTTTCAACCGCATGGTGCTCAACAAACAGCGTGACCGCGCCCAGTGGATTGAGACCATTGGCGGTTTTGAACAGTACGCCCGGGCCATTATCCCGCTTCTGGTGAAGGAGGCGCAATCCACAGGCAATACCCAGGTCTACCAAAGCGTCAGTCAGGCCACGGATCTCTTTATCGACTTCAAGGTGATTGTGGTGGTGCCCCAGACTGAATGTGTGCGCAGACGGTTGGTTACAGACACGATCAACAACATTGAATCCGTGGCCGGCCTTCGCATTCTGGCCATCAAGCCGCCCAAACGTTTCGGTCAGACCGAGACGTTTGG
>Ga0209692_10000447_pt1 | contig 98012 bp, 81 predicted proteins | sample tdDd472_FD_187129 | JGI IMG/M metagenome (GOLD analysis project Ga0209692, IMG submission 187129) | Marine sediment microbial communities from the Atlantic coast under amendment with organic carbon and nitrate - tdDd47.2 (SPAdes)... | ecosystem: Environmental > Aquatic > Marine > Coastal >...
GAAGGGCAATTGCCTGACCCCCGCATAAAATTCGCAACAGCCAATGTCCCCGCGACCAGCTTCGATTTTAACCAAGAGCCAATGACCCAGTTCCAATTTGGGGTGTCTCAACGCTTTCCAAGGGGCGACACGCGGCGGCTTCGGGCCACACGGGCCGATGCCAAGGCTGAATTGACCAGCCGCAAACAAGACGCCAGACTGTTGGCAACGGTTTTGGAGGTGCGCCAAGCTTGGCTGGAAGTGAGTTATTGGAGCCAAGCTGCGGCGATTCTGCACGAGCAGAAAGCCACGCTGGAGGACCTTGTTGATGTAACCCAAGCGCATTACGGCGAAGGTCGTGGCCAGCAACAGGATGTGTTGCGCGCACAATTGGAGCTCGGCCTTCTTCAGGACAAGCTTTTGGAGACTGACCGTCAATTGGAGAATGCGCGCGCCACGCTTGCCCGGTGGGTTGGGGCGGAACACGCTGCGCGGTCGGTGGATTTTGGCACCGTTATGCTTACGCCCATCGTTGACCTTGGCCAAGTGGGGCGGAAAATTCCTGATCATCCGGTCATTGGCATCCAAGATGCCGAGATCAATATACAAAACTCAGAGGTCGGACTGGCGCGTCAGGCCTATAAACCTGAATGGGGCGTGGATGTGACTTATGGTGCCCGCGCCAGCGACCCGCTGGGGCGCAGCCGCGCAGACTTTGTATCGGTTATGGTCAATCTGGACGTGCCCTTGTTTACGGGCAAGCGCCAAGACAAGCGGCTGTCCGCTGCTCGTCGAAACGAAGCTGCCTCTCGGTTCGAACGGGATGAACACGTTCGCCAGCTGCAACAAATGTTCGCAACGGCATCGTCTGACTGGCAGCACGCGGGTGAGCGGCTGGCGCTATACCGGAGCGAAATTCTCTCAGACTCCATCCAAACCTATGAAGTGACGTTGGAGGCCTATCGCAATGAGGTGACCAGTTTTGCTCTCGTCATTCGCGCGCGGCTCCTTGAGTTCGATACGCGGCTCAAAGCGCTACGTCTGTCCACCGACCATTTAAACGCGCAAGCGCGTCTTTTATACCTCCAAGGAGAGGAAGAATGAGCACCACCAAGAATATCATAACAATTGCCATTGCGCTTGGCGCGGGCTTAGCCATGGGGCGCTATTTACTGCCTGTGGGACACGAATCCGGCATGCAAACAAGCCCCGGGGGAAACGAGGTTCTTTATTGGGTCGCGCCAATGGACCCCAATTATCGCAGTGATAATCCCGGCAAGTCTCCAATGGGCATGGACTTGATCCCCGTATATGCAGAAGACGAAATGGCAAGCGGCGGCGATATAATCAACATCTCCCCGCAGGTTGTTCAGAACATCGGCGTTAAGTCCGCACCGGTCACAATGGGGGCATTGTCCCGTGCTGTTGATACGGTAGGTTTTGTGGCAATCAATGAGGACCTGACTTCGCATATTCATGTGCGCTCGATGGGATGGATTGAGGACCTGCGTATCCGGGCTGAAGGCGAGCAGGTCAAAAAAGGCGAGCTGTTGTTTAGGTTCTATTCGCCAGATATAGCCAATGCGAAATCTGAACTGGTGCGGGCGCTGAGCGTCAACAATAGCGCACTGATTAACGCGTCCAAATCTCGGCTGCGGGCGCTTGACGTACCAAGCGATCAGATCGAGGCGATTGTCTCAAACAAACAGGCTGACGAGCTGGTGAATGTCTATGCTCCGCAAGACGGCATTGTGGCTGTGCTTAATGTGGCAGAAGGCATGCATATTCAGCCCGGCACAACGATCCTGAGCCTTGCTGATTTGGCAAGCGTCTGGATCAATGCAGAGGTGTTTGAGGATCAAGCACCGTGGCTCGCCGATGGGGCGCACGCAATGGTGACGGTGCCGTTCATGCCGGACCGTATGTGGCATGGACGCGTTGACTATATCTATCCGACCGTCGATCAGAAGACCCGCACTATCCGTGCGCGCTTGGTGTTTGAAAATGCCGATATCGTCTTAAAGCCGGGCATGTATGCGGAGGTGGCCATTGACGTCGCCCCCATTCATCATGCGCTGACCATACCCCGGAGCGCACTTATTCAAACAGGTGCTTCCAACAGGGTGATCCTAGATTTAGGCGAGGGCAAATTTCGCCCTGCCTTGGTATCCGTGGGCATGGAAAGCGGGGACCGCGTACAGATTGTGTCAGGACTGAATGCGGGCGATATGGTGGTGACAAGTGCGCAGTTTCTGATTGATTCCGAGGCCAGTCTCTCCGGCAGTTTTGCCAGAATGGAGGGCGAGGCAGTGGAAGGTGAGGCAATTGACCATAGCCAGCACAGCATGCCGGAAAATCCGCAACCAGAAGAAACGGATCATTCGCAAATGGATCACTCTCAGATGAGAGATGGGCAGATGAGAGATGGGCAGATGAGAGATGGGCAGATGAGAGATGGGCAGATGGATAATGGAGGCCGGAAATGATTGCGGCGCTGATCAACTGGTCGGTCAGGAACCGATTTCTCGTCATTTTGATGTCCGTCCTTTTGGCGGGGGCGAGCTTTTTTGCGGTCAAGAACGCGCGACTCGATGCCATTCCCGATCTGTCGGACGTACAGGTCATTATTAAAACCAGCTATCCCGGCCAAACCCCTCAGGTTGTCGAGGACCAAGTTACCTATCCGCTAACCACAGCCATGCTGTCGGTGCCGGGCGCGGAAACCGTGCGTGGCTATTCGTTTTTCGGGGACAGTTACGTCTATATCATTTTCGCCGATGGGACGGACATATATTGGGCGCGGTCCCGTGTTCTTGAATACCTGAGCCAAGTGGCTCCTGACCTGCCAGCTGCGGCGCGTTCAGCCCTTGGCCCCGATGCCACGGGCGTCGGTTGGGTGTACCAATATGCGTTGGTGGATCATAGTGGCCAGTACGATCTGGCCGATTTGCGCAGTATTCAGGACTGGTTCTTTAAATACGAGTTGCAAACCGTCCCCGGCGTAGCCGAGGTTGCAACTATCGGCGGCATGGTGCGCGAATATCAGGTCGTTGTTGATCCAAACAGACTGCGCGCATATGGCATTCCCTTGGCCCGCGTTCATATGGCGATCAAAAACGGCAATCAGGAATCCGGTGGCTCAGTCATCGAAATGGCCGAGGCCGAATATATGGTGCGCGCTTCGGGCTATATCCAGTCGATCTCGGATCTGGAATCCATTCCGCTGGGCCATAGTGCCACGGGCACGCCAATCCGCCTGTCAGAAGTTGCCACCGTCCGCATGGGGCCACAACTGAGGCGCGGCGTAGGCGAGTTGAACGGTAAAGGCGAGGTGGTCGGTGGTGTGATCATCATGCGCTACGGTGAAAATGCCTATGCCACCATACAAGCCGTGAAGGCGCGCATCGCCACACTAAAGTCCAGCCTGCCGGACGGCGTCGAATTGGTGGAAACCTATGACCGGTCATCCTTGATTGAGCGAGCAGTCGCCAACTTGAATGAAAGCCTGATTCAAGAGTTTGTCATTGTCGCGCTGATCTGCGCACTGTTTCTGTTTCATCTGCGCTCGGCCATGGTGGTGGTGGTTTCTCTGCCATTGGGCATTGGCGCGGCCTTCGTCATCATGAATGCGCAGGGAATTAATGCCAATATCATGTCGTTGGGCGGCATTGCCATAGCAATTGGCACTATGGTTGATGCGGCGATTGTGCAGATTGAAAACTTTCATAAAAAAGTCGAAAAGTTTGGATTGACCCCAGAGAATAGATGGAAGCTGGTGGCCGAGACCGCGACCGAAGTGGGCCCGCCCTTATTTTTCTCGCTTTTGATTATGACCCTCAGCTTCCTGCCCATTTTCGCGCTAGAAGCACAAGAGGGGCGGTTGTTCGCCCCACTCGCCTATACCAAGACCTATTCCATGATTGCCGCGACCATTCTGTCTGTGACGCTGGTTCCAGTGCTGATTGGTCTGTTTGTGCGTGGGCGTATTCTGCCGGAAGAACGCAATCCCATTAACCGGATTCTACGTCGGCTATATAGGCCGCTTCTATCAACGAGCCTGAATCATCCTTGGGCGGTATTGATTGGTGCATCTTTGCTGGTCGTATCCACACTTGTGCCACTTGACCGCATCGGATCGGAATTCATGCCTGATTTGGATGAAGGTGACCTGCTTTATATGCCCAGCGCTTTCCCGGCTGTCTCAATCGGTAAAGCCTCACAAATTTTGCAGCAAACCAACAAGTTGATCATGACAGTACCAGAGGTCGAAAGTGTGCACGGCAAGGTTGGCCGTGCGGATACTGCAACTGACCCTGCGCCTCTCACCATGATCGAAAGCACCATCAAGCTGAAACCGCATAGCGAATGGCGCGACGGCGTGACTATGGACAGTATCAGAGCGGAATTGAACGCCGCGGTGCAGGTTCCCAGTCTGACCAATGTCTGGACTATGCCCATTCGCGCCCGCATTGATATGTTGGCCACGGGTATCAAAACACCTGTCGGCATCAAAATCGCCGGCCCGGACTTGAATGCCATTTCCCAGATTGGCGAGCAGGTGGAAGCGGTCATATCGGGGGTAGAAGGAACAGCTTCGGTCTATTCAGAACGTGTCACCGGAGGGCGCTTTATTGATGTGGATGTGGACCGCGAGGCCGCCGCGCGTTATGGCATGAATATCGCCGATGTGCAGGCCATTGTTCGCTCAGCCATCGGTGGCATGGTTGTGACAGAAACAGTGGAAGGGCTAGAACGGTACCCGGTCAATCTGCGTTACCCACGAGAAGTTCGTAATAGCGTGGAGCAGTTGAAGGCGCTGCCTGTGGTGACCTCATCTGGGGCGCATATTCCGTTGGGCCGAATAGCCAACATCGCCATCTCGGACGGGCCCGGTATGATCCGTAGCGAAAATGCGCGCCCCAATGGGTGGGTCTATGTGGACATTGTAGGTCGCGACCTGGGCAGTTACGTGCAAGACGCCCAAGCCGCAGTGGCCGCAGGCATCAAACTGCCCGCGGGCTATTCACTGTCCTGGTCTGGGCAATATGAATATATGGAGCGCGCTAAAGAGAAACTGACACTCTTGGTGCCTATCGCCATCATTGTGATTGTGATCCTGCTCTATTTGAATTTTCACAACCTTATGTCCGTCGTCATCATACTGGGAACCTTGCCGATGTCTCTGGTTGGCGGGCTTTGGCTGCTGGATATATTGGGTCACAACTTCTCCGTTGCTGCGGGTGCGGGATTTATCGCACTTGCAGGGGTGGCGGTTGAGATCGGGGTCATCATGATTGTCTATCTTGATCAGGCCTATCAGGAGAACCGCGAAGCTAGGCCGTCGCTCTCCGAAGATGATGTCCGGCAAAGCGTCATGGATGGCGCGTTACTTCGTGTTCGCCCCATCATGATGACCGTTGGGGCGACTATAGCAGGACTATTACCCATCATGTTTGGTTCCGGCACGGGGTCGGAGGTGATGCAGCGCATTGCAGCGCCCATGGTCGGCGGCATGATCAGTGCTGCGGCTCTGGCGTTGCTGGTGATCCCTGCGGCCTATTTTCTGTGGAAGCGCTGGGACATCCGACAAAATTCGTGAGTGAGTTGTTCTCAAAACCAACCGAAAGGAAAGTCTGATGAAACTTGACGAAAAATCTCTCGGCCTCGCTGCCGCCGCATCTTTCGCGGTCCTGTGGGTCATTTGTAGTGGCCTAGTGGCGCTGTCACCCGGCTATATGATGGGGATGTCCGGGCACATGATGCATGCAGACTTCGCGAGCATGCAATGGGCCCTCACAGTTCCAGGCTTTGTATATGGCCTAATTCTTTGGAGCGTTCTTGCGGGCGTATCTGGGTGGCTCATCGCTTATTTTTACAATCGCTTTAATGCTGCGGGCTAGACCAGCAGCATAACATCGTCTGTGCTGCGTGCTTCGATTCTAGCGCCAGCACAGGCCCATTCGGGGGAAACGAAAATGATATTACCAAATTTGCATCCTTTTTTTGTACATTTCACAGTTGGTTTGTTAGCCGCATCTGTCGGTTTTTATGTTGTAGCTCGATACTGGTCTGCCGACGACAAACGCACGAAATTTGAAACCGCAGCCCGCTATATGCTTTACGCTGGCGTGGGCTTAAGCTTTGCTACGGTGGCGGCTGGCTTTTATGCCTATTTCACGGTGGATCACGATGATCCTTCACATCTGGTTATGAAAACCCACCGCAACCTAGCACTGGCGACCTTATTATTGTTCACAGCCATTGCATGGGTGATTAAGAAGCGCGAGATCAAGACGCCTTCTTCGTCAGTTCTAGCCACTATGGTTCTCGCTCTCGGGTTTTTGGGGGCCACGGGATGGTACGGCGGTGAGTTGGTCTATCGTCACGGTATTGGAGTAATGAGCCTACCTGCGGTGAGTGGTGAAGGCCACGATCACGGCGAAGGTGGCGGACATGATGAAGGCGGAGGACATTATGAGGCTGCGCCAACCACCAGTATGGTCATGAACCCGAGCGAAACCGCCGATGCTCTACACGATGCCTTGGTCGCTGGGGATGGTGATGGAGTTGCGGCTGTTCTAGCCGAGGACGTTATCATACTGGAAGGCGATCACGCACAAACCAACCGTGATGACTACATGTCGGGCCACATGCTGTCCGATATGGCTTTCTTGCCCAACGTATCGCGCGAAATACTGGACCGCTCAGTTAATCAGTCTGGGGACTTGGCTTGGATTATCACGCAGTCGCGTACGACGGGTCAGTATAAGGACCGCGAGATAGACAGTGAGGCACGCGAAACATTGGTCATGAAACACAACGGTGAGAAATGGGAAATAACCCTCATTCATTGGGACAACAGCTAGAAGCTGAATTGGGAGAATAACAATGACGATCAAATTAAATTATATGAAGACACTAGGCCTTACAATAGGTCTGTTTTTTATGTTCTCAGTGGCAAATGACGCTGAGGCCTCACCTGAGGATAAAACCGCTATTCTAGAAATCATTGCGGGTACCGAACATGGCTGGGAAAATGGGGACGGCGCACCGTTTCGCGATAACTTCCTCGACTATGAAGGCGCCCGTTATTTTGAAAGCGGTGGAAGCAATGAAGGTTTGGATGATTTGGTCACAAACCATGTGGAGCCTGAAAAGGACGCGCTTGAATATCTGGAGTTGAACTTTGCCAATATCGAAGTGCATTTCGAACACGGCTTCGCGTGGGCAGTGGCAGATACTGAGGTCAAAGGCAAAGTGCGCTCCAGCGGCGTCGAGTTTGATAAAACTGGCCGTCAGACATTTCTGTTCCGTAACGTGGATGGCGTCTGGAAGGTCGTGCACACTCATTCGTCCTCAAGGGAACGAAGATAGTCTTGGCGAATGTCGTATAAATATTGTGTTTGCAGCTGGCGCCTTGCAGACGCTCCTAGCCTTCGGACAGGCGTATAAGTGATGGCGAGCCGAAAGACTAATCGCCAACCATTTGAGAGGGGGGGTGACTAAAGGAGTTGATTACCCCCCCCCTCCTTGCGCTAGCGGGCCTATGGATATCACTGAAGCATTGCGTCTATTTGTGTGGAAAGCCTGTCACCTCATAGTGGCCTTCGGTCTTTAGGGTGACCACAACGTCTTCGGCGGTGGTGTTTTTCCAGTACCAGCCGTGAGATCCGGCAAATGGTACAGTCATTGATCCTGACATCTCGCTACTAGTGGCGATTGTAAAGCTTTTAAAATAGCCCGTGGTGTCGCCTTCTGGCTCGCCATGAAAGTCGAAATAAAGCGCTGGGCCATTTGTTTTCCATTCATATTGAATGTCGGCAAATTGCTCCATCTTAAACTTGTACTCAACTCCCCTTCCCGCCGGGACAACAATTTCCACAGTATCTGACTGCGGGTCTGTGTGGGCCTCTGTCACTTCCACTTCCAATGCAGCTTCTACTTCAACAGGCTCTTCGTGCTGCGCGAGCACAGTTAACCCCAAAGCCCCACCTACGCCCGTTGGGTCAATGTCATATTCTGATGGTAAAATAATCGTCACAAAGACGATTACAGCTATAATAATCGCGGCCAGCAATGCTTTCGCCAATGTCTTGCCGGATTTAGTCGGATACATAATTTCGTTCATTTTTGCCTCTGAATTTTTAAATTAGGATGTGAAATAACCGGTCAATTGAAGCAGCGTCAGCATAAAGCCGGCGCTCATCAATGCCGTATTTGAAATGGTTGAGAAGTTCAAATAGCTCGGGTAGCGGCGCCAATAACTCAGCAGGATCAAGACGAATGCCAACGCGAAAAATTGGCCTAACTCCACCCCAACATTGAACGCAAGCAGGTTCTGGAAGAGGCCTTCGCCGCCCAGTTCAAATTCCTGCAATTTGGTCGCTAGCCCGAATCCGTGGAATAGCCCGAAGATCAAAACCGCGAGTTTGGTACTAGGCTGAAAGCCCAATAGCCGTTTAAACCCGCCGAGGTTATCGAATCCTTTGTAAACAATTGAAAGCCCAATAATGGCATCAATCAAGTAGGCATTGACTTGAAATTCATACCAAACCCCAAGGAGCAACGTCAGACTGTGCCCCAGCGTGAACAAGCTGACATAGATCAATACATCCCTGTTACGGAACAGGAAGAACAAAACGCCCACCAAGAACAGCAGGTGATCATACCCGGTGACCATATGTTTAGCCCCGATATACAAGAACGGTATGATCGCAGTCCCCTGATTGCTCAGAAGAAAACTCTGCGTGCTGTCGTCAACACCGTGCGCCATAGCTGAGTATGCCAAGGCATAGGCGATAACAAACGATAAGCCGCCTAGAATCCATTTTAAATTAAATGACATGTCAGTAATTACCTTCTCTTAAAAATATACTCTCTATAAATGGCATCATTTTGCAGCCCCCCTGCTCGGATGAACAAGGCGATATAGAGCTGGCAGCACCATCAAAGTTAGGATGGTCGACGAAACGATGCCTCCAATTACAACGGTAGCTAGGGGTCGCTGCACCTCTGCACCGATGCCTATATTTAGAGCCATGGGAACAAAGCCTAGACTGGCCACCAGTGCCGTCATCAACACTGGACGCAACCGGATCAGAGCACCGTCCTTGATCGCTTGATCAATACTTTTGCCTTCTTCAAGTAATGATTTGATGAAAGACACCATCACAACACCGTTCAGGACCGCAACACCGGAAAGCGCAATAAATCCAACCCCTGCCGAGATCGAGAACGGCAAGTCCCTTAAAAACAGCGCCGCCACGCCCCCGGTCAATGCCAACGGCACCCCGGTAAATACAATGGCCGAATCCCTAAACGATCCAAACAGCATGAACAACATACCGAAGATCAGCAGCAAGGCCGCAGGAACAACAATTTGCAGCCTTTTAGTGGCAGAAATCAGTTGTTCGAACGTGCCGCCGTAATCCACCCAATAGCCCGAGGGAATATCCACATTGCTCTGCACGGCTGTCTGCACGTCGCGGACAAATGACCCCAAATCGCGATCACGAACATTGGCGGTTATAACGATACGCCGCTTGCTGTTTTCCCGGCTGATCTGATTGGGCCCAATGGTCGATTCGACACTGGCCACCTCGGAAAGAGGCACAAACATCAAACCAGCTTCATCTTGCCCTTTAAACTCAGCAGGCAACGGTATGGGTAGTCGTGCGACAGCCTCGATATTACTGCGCAAGCTCTCTGGCAAGCGAACCACAATATCAAACCTACGGTCACCCTCAAAGATTTGCCCGACAACCTGCCCACCTACCGACGCAGAGACAACATCCTGCATATCGGAAATGCTCAGACCGTATCTGGCAAGCGCAGCGCGATCTGGAACAATGGACAACAACGGTAGCCCAGTGGCTTGTTCGAGCCGGACATCGGCTGCGCCACCTACACTAGCCACCGCGGCTTCAACCGCTTGACCCAACTGCAGCAAGGTATCCAAATCATCGCCAAACACCTTGACCGCCAAATCGCTTCTGACACCGGCAATAAGCTCGTTAAAGCGCATCTCAATTGGCTGAGTGAACTCGTACTTATTACCAGGAATTACAAGCATCGCGGCTTCGATCTCCGCGACCAGTTCCGACTTGAGCTTTCTAGGATTAGGCCATTCACTACGGTCCTTCATGATAATGAATGTGTCCGCAACGTTTGGCGGCATAGGGTCTGTTGCAATATCGGCGGTGCCGATCTTCCCTACAACCCGGTCAACTTCAGGAAACTCTCTAAGTCGATCTTCCAATACGGCCTGCATGTCTAGCGATTGTGTCAGGTTTGTGCCAGGAATTCTGAGGGCATGCATAGCAATATCCCCTTCATCCAACTGCGGTATAAACTCCGAACCTAGTCGCGTCGCCGCCATACCGGCCCAAATCACGAGCCCGAGAGCCCCGACCGCAACAGCTAGGCGCCAACGAAGCACAAAATCCAACATTGGTGCATAAAGTGATTTGGCCCCTGAAATAATTTTGGATTCTTTTTCCTGAACTCTGCCGCTCAAAAAGATAGCTGTCGCAGCAGGAACGAAGAGAAACGATAGTACCAGCGCGGATAGAAGAGCTGTGACAACCGTGAACGCCATTGGGTGGAACATTTTCCCTTCGACGCCCGAAAGCGCAAATATGGGAATATAGACCAGCGTAATAATCAAGACCCCAAACAGACTTGGCTTGATCACCTCAGCGGTTGCTGACGAAGCTAAATCAAATCGTTCCTCTTTGGACAGAATACGTCCTAGGCGCTTTTGTTCCTCGCTAAAACGCCGCAGACAGTTCTCAATAATGATCACTGCTCCATCCACAATCAGGCCAAAATCCAACGCGCCAAGGCTCATTAGATTACCCGATATTTTATTGCTCACCATGCCGGTAATGGTCATCAGCATGGCTAGAGGAATGACCGACGCCGTAATCAGCGCTGCGCGAATATTCCCTAACAATAGGAATAGAACTGCAATCACCAATAACGCACCTTCCATCAAGTTCTTTTCGACAGTCGCGATGGTCTTCTCAACCAAAGTGGTCCGGTCATACACCGCGCGGGCGGCCACACCTTCGGGCAAGCTCTGATTGATCACCTCAAGGCGCTCTGCGACCGCCTTGGACACAATGCGGCTGTTTTCGCCGATCAGCATGAATACTGTTCCGAGAACCACCTCTTCACCGTCTTGGGTGGCGGCTCCTGTGCGAAGTTCATCGCCCATCAATACATTGGCTACGTCCCCCACACGGATCGACACACCGTGGCGCTGCGTAATAATTATGTCCCGCAGTTCGTCGAGTGACTTGGCCTGTCCGGGAACCCTAACTAGATACTGTTCGCCAAACCTTTCGATATAACCTGCCCCTACATTGGCATTATTGCGCTCCAACGCATCAATCAGATCATCAAGACCAAGTTGATAGATTTCTAGCTTGTGAGGCCAAGGTGTCACATGAAACTGCTTCTCGAAACCACCCACTGTATTGACCTCGGTCACACCCGGAACGGTTATCAGCTGAGGTCGAACCACCCAGTCTTGGAGTGTCCGCAAATCAGTAGGTGACCAGCTTGTCCCGTCATCCTTGACGCTGCCGGGAACGGCTTCAACGGTATACATGAAGATCTCACCTAGACCCGTAGCGATGGGCCCCATTTCAGGCTCAATCCCTTGTGGCAAGGTGCCGCGTACCGATTGCAGACGTTCGGCAACCAGCTGACGGGCGAGGTAAATGTCCGAACCGTCTTTAAAGACCACGGTGACCTGACTGAGGCCATACCGCGAAATAGATCGCGTATAGTCAAGTCCCGGCAGACCTGATATCGCCGTCTCAACCGGGAAGGTTATGCGTTGTTCGGCTTCCAGTGGAGAGAAGCCGGGAGCCTCTGTGTTGACTTGCACCTGAACATTGGTGATGTCTGGGACCGCATCAATGGTAAGGCGAGAGAAGTTATAAGCCCCCAACGCTGCCAGAATCATGGCAACTATGAGCACCAGCCAACGATGGCGGATCGAAGCTTCGATAATTGATTTTAACATGAGTCTATCCTCAGTGATCGTGAGATGCGCCGGATTTTTCGATATCGGCTCTTATGAGAAAACTGTTTTGGGTGACATAGGCTTGCCCGGGTTTAATCCCGCCCAATACCTCGACCCAGTCAGGCGTCATTCGCCCCAACTCCAGCATTCTGACTTCGTAGGTATCGCCCACCTTGGCAAACACCACGTCAAAATCACGAAACCGCTGTATGGCCTCAGGCCGCACCGCTAGTGCCACCTCTTCCTCGCCCACAACGATATCGCCTCTGACAGTCATCCCTGGCATCCAAGTCTGGTCGGGATTTGACAACGGAGCCCGCGCGATAACAGTTTGGGTTTCCAACTCTTTGGTGGGTAGAAAGGTCGAAATAACGGCTTCGCTGACCAGTCGGTCATCGACAGACGCCACTTGGGATACCTGACCCAACGCAACACGGTGCAGGTCTTTGGGAAACACATGAAAATCCACAATCAGATTGGTCAGGTCTGCAACGACGAATAACGGATCGTCGCCAGCCACGTCGCCCACATTGGTGAACCGCTCCATAACGACACCATCAATAGGAGATATGACTTGATACGAACGCAGACTTTGATTGTTCTCGATTTGCGCTAATGGCTCACCGGACCTGACCTTTTCGCCGACTGATTTGTAGACGTGGGTTACCAAACCATCGAAACGCGCCCGGAGTATAGCTGAAGCATCCGGTGCAAAATCAACTCGACCAATCACATCAAGGGTTTCTTTGATCGTAGCAGGGCCAACGGGTTCGGTGCGCACATTGGCCGCATCTGCTGCCGCTTGCGATATAGTTGTTCGCCCCTCATACGAAGCGTAGTCCCATGAATAATTTTGGTTAGCGCGCAGTGCGGTCACATTGACATCGAAGGAATGAGGCTCAGTAACCACTGTAGGGGAACTGAGATAGTCTTGGTTTGCTTGAAACCGAAAGCGGTCAATTTGACCATCGTGTCGTCCAAGTTCCATGGTTAAACTGACAGTCGCCGCATCTACAGGTGCGTTATTCAGGTACGGATATACTCTGAACTGTGGCGGCGTTCCGGTTTCATAGATGGTAATTTCCAAGGCGAAGTCGCCATCACGCAACATGCGGCCATTGTTAGGGCCACGCTCGTAGTCTCCTGTCTCAGACACTTCTTGATTGCCAGAATTTGAATCGGACGCGTTGTCGCAAGCCGATAGGGCGCCGGATAAGGCCAACGCCATCGCGGCCAACATAATGCTCGGCTTTAATTTAGATTTGGTCAAAGGTTTCATTTTATTACTCCTCGCCCATCGATGGCGCATCATCGGCAGCCATCAGGCGGATAAGAATTGCTTCGGATTGGTGGTAGCGAACAAGGGAGGAAAGCTCTCGTTCCTCAAAGTCTTGTAAGGCTTGTTGCGCCCCTAGAACTTCCAGATATGAAAAGCCGCCTTGCTCATAGCCTTTTTGGGCTTCATGAAGCGCGGTCTTGGCTATAGGCATGATAACTTCTCGAAGGTTGACGATATCCCTGTATGCGGCGTCCATTTCAGAGAACGCATTTGCATAGCGGCGTTTTAAATGCAGCTGGGTATCGCGAATAGCCCACTCGGCCGCTCGTTCTTCGGCTGCCGCGCGCTGGATATTACCTTTGTTGGTGTCAAAAAATGCCAATGGTATGGATACAGATGCGACCGCCGCCATATCACCGGAACCACCAATTCTTCTCAACCCCAGTCTTACGGAGGGGTCCTGCTTGGCACGAGCACGTTCCAACCGCAATCCAGCACGGGCTCGCGCTTTTTCCGCGCGGCCCTCACGAACATCCAATGACTGATCAGTTACCAAAGTAGCCGGATAGTCATATGGTGAATCGGCAGCAAGCAATGCCTGCAAATCGACCTCAACTCGGCCATCATCCGCACCCCAAAGTGCGGTCAAAAACTGCGATGTACGAATAATAGTAATTTGGGCCTGTTCTACATCTGCCTGTGCCTCTTGGTATTTAGCAGAAACCAGTCCGACGGTGGCCCGCGATGCGGCTGCTGTCCGACTCTGCTGTTCGACCACATTCGCAAAGGCTTTTAACACCTCACTTCGATTCCGCGCATTGGTCAATCGTAAGTGGGCAGCGCTTACGTCGAGGTAAGCTAGCCTCGCCTGCAACTCAACTTCGCTGCGTGCCACTTGGTTGGAGATTTGCGACAAACGGAGACCCGCTTCGGCTTGCTCAACACGCGCCTCACGCTTACCACCACGTTCAATTTGTTGGGACATAGACAAAGTTAACTCAGTCTGACCCAGTCCACTGAAGGGTACAGCGCTGGTGATATCTGACGAATCCAAATTCAATATCGGATTTGGGCGAAATCCCGCCTGAATGACCGTACTACGTCGAGCGGCGACACGCTCCTGGTGCAGTTCTAATGTTGGAGCTGCTCGCACAGCCCGCTCGATAGCCTCATCCATGGTCACAACAGACTCTGTTGGATTGGTATCATCTTGCGCCACAGCCTGAATTGTCAGGCTGCATAATAATGCGGCGGCGCAGACCGCTTTTAAATGTGACATTTTATTTTCTCTTAAAAGAATAAACAGGCATCAACGCACCCAATGCAATTGGGCGACGCGACAGTCTAAATTCAGAGAAAACTAGGAAAGAGGCGGAGGAACCGGTGGCGCAAACTGAGCACTGGTCAAAGAGTTGGACTCCACGAAATGCTGCGCCTTGCTATTGATAGCTAGCAAAAGAACTGGGCCACTCAAAAATGAGGCGACCTGATGATGATCGTGAAATGACTTATGAAGATGGCCCAATGCATGATCATCGTCGTGGGCATCAATATCGTCGTGATGGTCTTCTATATCATTATGATGAACATCAGCATTGTTGTGATTATCAGAGTCATGATTATCAGCGTGTGCCTGATTCAGCTCATGCTTTGTGCCTTCGGCGTGCGGTTGCACGCCCGAGCCATCCAGTACCGCGGCATGCACGAACTGGATAGTCACAAAGGATAAAACCGCAAATATGACAATAAGCTTCTGCATGTAACTCCATCGCTATTGATTAAACTGTAGAGAGTCATAATTGATCAAGCATGAATTGTCCACCCGCACACAAATAGAGATATAGAGAAGGTTCTCAAAGAAGCTTCATGTTTCAACTCCTTTGATCAAATGCAACAATATATGGCACGCCGTTCTAGTGGCTATGACTGGGAGTAAACTGCGCTGCACCACTTTGTGAAGGCCATTGATCAAGCTGTCGCCCTATTCACAATGCTAAAAATTGTACGTCGTCAGATCGACCCATTCAACATGCAGGTTGAGGACATCGACATTCAAGACATCGCCCATTCGTTGGCGATGCAGTGTCGTTACAACGGTCACACGCGGCGCTTTTATTCGGTGGCGGAGCACTCCGTCTTGGTAAGTCAAGTCCTGCCGGAAGAACACAAACTGTGGGGCTTATTGCATGATGCAACGGAGGCCTATATCGGCGACATGGTTTCCCCCGTCAAAGGGCGCATAGAAGACTTCAAGAAGCTAGAACAACAAATAGAAAAGGCAGTAGCCGAACGCTTTGGTTTGATCCCTGCCATGCCAGAGGCAGTTCATAGCGCTGACAAACATATTCTGTCACTGGAGCTGGATTGGCTCGCTGGGGGCTGTATGGATAGCTCAAGTGGTCTCATTGGTTTGGAGCCGGGAGCCGCTACTACACTATTTATGAATACGTTTAATGCACTGATGGCCGAGCGCACTTGGTCTGTGCAGGTGGCCGCTTAGCATGACTCTTTTAGGCCTCATAATCGGTATCATCGTCCTCTTTCTCCTATGCGCGAATGCCGCACGTCAACGCCCAATGACCGCAGGTGCTATGTTCCCCGTCATGTGGATCATGTTTGTCATGTGGTTATTCTGACCAACAGGCCTGCGTCAAAACAAAGAAGAATTGAACCAATAAGGAAGGAAAGATTATGCCAAACCGTGATGTACACGTACCTGTAGGCAAGGCCGTCGGCACCCTCACCGCTGGTTATTTAGCCAAGGATGAAAACTGGCACTTGGTTCTGATACGGGCGCCCGGAGGGTATATAGGTGGGAAACTAGGTGCCCTCATGCCAGACATTATCGACCCAAGCAGTAATGGGCCGATAAGTTTGATCGGGGGCGTTTTCCAGTGTTTACATGGCTCTGCCATTTTACCATCGGGCTGATTGATGGCTTTCTGGCTGGATATCTATCCCATGTTGCGCTGGATTCGATGACACCCAAAGGACTTCCACTCGTGGCCTAAACAAAAAGCCCGAGCCTTTTAAAGGGCTCGAGCTATTGGTTGATCCTGGGGCGCTTCACCGCCAAGCTAGGTGTCAACGTCTCTTGCGAGAGGCGGTGATCGTAGACTAGAAACTAATAACGACACTTGCAAGGAAGAGCGAGCAGACAATCGCTGAAAAGGAAGCTGAACAGCGCTAACTTGTAAAACTACCTTCGGGGAATTATACTGAAGCCCTTGCGAAAGAAGCATGAGAGCCATGGCGCTCTCCATTTGAGCTGAAAGGGTCGTGGTTTAACTACGACCCTTTCGTTATCCAGCTCTCAAAAACTGGGCTAGGAACCGTCTTCAACGCCTTTATTAATCAGCATATCTAATCTCCTCATCACCAATAAATAATAACGTCACGGTAAATTTCAATAAATCGCGTCGAGTTGCGTTATGCGGGACTCGGTTTCATTAACTATGTCCCAAATTTTCACGTTAGCGGCTGAAATTTTCATTTTTCATGTCCCGCCACAACAACTTCTGTAGTCGGACTCAATAAATGAAAAACCCTACCTAGCAATTCCGCCATTTCAGTTTACACTTTCCCATCATAAATGAAAGCATGGGACGAACTAAATGCAAAAATCACCAGACTGAGACCAATTAAATGAAAATTTCGCTGGCGATTTGCGCGCAAGCTAAAATGTTAAACAGTGTAGTCGCTGTAGCGCAGGACATCTTGGTAGTGTTTTTAGTGATTGTGTGAAGCGTAGTATTGGTAGTTGTTGTAGGCACTCGACTACAAGAGCGCATTAGCCACGACATGGCGGGTGGCCCAAACCCAAGTCTCATCCAGCCGGTTATGCATCTTCAGCCGAGACCTCTACAAGGCTCTCACCAACATCTTTGCGCTTGAAAAAATATTGCCTGTTTCGATCAACCGAAGGACCCGTAACCGGGACAATCCCTTTAGACCTAAGCGAACGCACCACCATGGCCGGAGAGGTCCTGCGCAAATCAGATATCTCTTTTGCCGAAACATAGGTTCTCTGGAACTCAGCTACAGAATCTCCAGTGACGACCTTAATCTCTCTAGCACCCACTGTTTTCAGCCTAAATTCCAATAGGCCCTTTTGAACCAGTCGATAGACAACCTCCTGCCGCAAGCTCAATCGCACCGAGGCAAGAGGTATGGTCATTTCATCTTCAGGCAACTCCGCATAGTTCTTAATCAATTGGTCAATGTCACGGTCATCATAAATACATTTGGCGAGGCCTGACTCGCTGGCTCGCCACCCCCTTACCTTAATTTCCCCTGCCAGGGCCAGTTCCAGCAAGTCCGCCAGGCCCATTCCAACCGAGCTAAGCTTCCGCAATGCGCGGGTATGAGATATAGTCCGTGCGCGAATACTCTCCTTTACTTGCCTCTTTAACTTATCGAGAAAAGATTGAAGCGCTTTTCTACAGAACACCTGCTTCCGGCTCCGGTTAAGAGGGTTCATGCGCTTGGGCTTGACCAACCCTCGGGACAAAAGTCTTTCCATTGGCCGCTCGGAAATGCCCAGAAACTCCCTAGCCGCTTTGGCAGTCAGTTCGTTTCTTCTATCTTCCTCCAACCTCTCCAGACTTTTTCGGTTAATCAAAAGAACCGTGCGACTTTGTTGCTCTCTATAGCATCCCTCCAAAAACCCCCGCTTCACCAGAAGATCTATTGTCTCGGAGCGACAGCTGAGGCGTTCAGCGGCCTTGGCCCTGACAATCCAAGTCGAAGATTCCTCAAGAGCTGGACTCCAGAACCAATTCTTCTTTGTCAAAAAACCGCCACTCCATCTTTGACGAAAATACTCTGCAGTCGCCTCTTGCAAGAATTCAAATGAAGACGCTCTAAACTTCTTTTTCAAAGTTTCATGGAACACACCAAACTGATAGGAAAGGCCAGATTCAGTCAGCGTGACCGACGCACTGCCACTCAACCGATCCAGCAATTTATGATACCCCGCAGGCCAATCAAACAAGCTCTGAGCAGCCTTTTCCGCAACTCGTGCAATACCGTCAAATGAAATGCGAGATAGCAAATGGCTCGTACCGCCTCGAGCTACACCCTGGCTATAACCACCAAGCAACAACACAAGGTTGGCCAAATCGTTGGCGTCCAAGTGAGCGATGTGAGACAGGGAAGATAGGTCTGCCTGATACGCATTTGGCAAACTCCCTACCGAGTTCAGAACGGCAGCCGTCATAGCTCTTCCATAAGCATTAGCAGGTGCTGGGGTTTCACTTCGGAGGTCCGCATAGCAATATGCGCAAGCATGATATTCCGACCTCGACCAGTCCAAAGATTTTCTACACTTGGGGCATTTACCTATCAACATAGCATCATGTTCCAGGCATGTCGTGACCAGAGCCAGATTCCAGATTGATCTATGATAATTCGCTTCGATAAGACAATGGGGGCAAACTCGGCGTGTTCGCATATTGAAAGATCGTCGCCGAACGTTAAACCCGTTAAAACTTTGGAAACCTGGTCCCAGGGAATTTTCCTGAGGCCAGTACGTCATATTTGCAAGTTTGCCGGGATCGATGTCCAGCAAAGAAGACAATCCATCAACCTTTCCCTCACGAAACGCAATAATTCCAGAACAGTCTGCCAGTCGATGTATGTTATTTGACCGCCGGAAGCCATTTTCCATAGCAACTCGCGCAATGTATCCATTGATGGCCTCCCCTTCAAAAGGATGGGGACGTCGCAGCAATTTATCCGAGCCACACATTAGGCTCCTCCTTTAGGGTTCATAGCTGCTGAAAGGTCTCGGCGGTATTTGGCCTCATCTCGCTGCCGTTGATTCTTGGTACGCCTTGGCCGCGATTTAGCTGGCTGTCTGGGCTTGGTCACGGATTCCGCCTTACCAAAGGGATTCGTGGTGGCACCTCCAGCACCATACGCTGAACCACTCGTGATACGGTCCTCATAAGCCCTCGCAAGCATATCCTCGCTGATAGTATCAGCCTTTTGCTTGATGGCCTCAAAGGCTGCTGCTCTGACAATATTCATCAAGTGAGCGATGTTTCCCTGTGTAGCATTGTGGAACTTTCGCACCATTTCTTTTTCCGCCCATCCGAGCGTTTCGGGCATTCTTAACTGACCCTCCAGTGTCTTTAGAAACTTTTGAAAAGATGTCCCTAACCTAAAAGTCTCTAGGTTCACCTTATTTGTCACTCGACGTTTGAGCTGAGGGTCGGCTAGGAGAATGTTTTCAGATTTCGGCAAACCGATCAAAACGATTGGCACATTGGTCTCCGATATTAAGTTCTTAAGCCAATCTGATACACCCTGGGAAATCCGCTTCTTGTTACCTTCCATAAAATGCTGGAACTCATCCAGGATAATGAGCTCAACCCCGCAAGCCACTATTAGTTTGCGCAACCTGTCTGTGCGCTCGTCAATAGATTGACTAGAGACTATGGGGCCGCCCAGATTGCGCAGAAGTGCAGAGACCATGCTGCCAATGGTGGCTGGCGCTGGGATGTTAATGGAAAGAACCGGTACAATCGTACCGTCTTCTTTTTCCTCGCGCGGATAACGATCACAGAAGATATTCTTCAGAGTTGTTTTACCTACACCAGATTCCCCCATGATCAACAAACATTGCGGCTCCGGTGCCGAGTAGGAAAGCAATTTGGTTTCCTCTATGGCTTCAATCGCTCTAGTCATTTTAGGATGCTTAACGATAAAGCTGTTCAGGCTTCTAAGGCGTTCCTGCTGGCCTGAATCAAGCATGACCACCCCCCGTCACAACAACATAAGCGCCATCTTCATCATCATCCTCAAGATCCCAATCACCCTCAAGCTCAACAATCGAAGTCGCATCTACCTTCGTAGTGACCAGCTTCGGTTTCTGAGTTGCCCCGGCATTGCTGCCGACTCCCTCTGTTCTCGCCAATTTTTTAGAGAGAGCTACCGACCTACGACCCGTCTTGACCTTCTCGGCCAACTCCCACAGCCGTACTTTGGCTGCCGCTAGAGAAACGTCTTGGTCTGAATCAGACCTGAGCTTATTCCAGTAGTTGCAAACGATCTTGTGTTCCTGATATCGAAGACCATCCGCATATTCCATATCCTCAGCTGGAACGTCAAACACCTCCCCATCAGGGGTAACAACTTGAATAACTGCGAGGTCACTAGTGTTAACCCTTATCTCCACCTCAGGATTCCCTCCATCATAAACTCGTGCGCGCCATGCGATTAATTCCTCGCTGCTAAACTTTAAGTGCTCAAATACAATCCCCTTTTGGGAAACTGAGCGTTTGAAACGCCGAGCAAAGACAAAGTCAAATGCTTCAGAGGAGACCGGGCAGTTCACGTGGGGATAGGCTTTTATGCCCCTATTCCATACATCAATTGGGTGGTCCTTAAGACCCGCATGATACTGACGCGAATAAACATCAATGAGCCAAAGCATCAGGTGGTGTTCAAATTTATCAATATCCAGCACAGCATGCTTTTGAGGGTCAAAGTCCCCCTCAATCTTCTTACCAGTTTGGACCTTCCCAGGAAGACCTGTTAGACATTGGGTGTTCATGGTCCGCAGGAACCGTTCTACCTTGCCCTTAAAGTTGGGTGATCTGCCGGGCGTGTTCATAATACTGATACCTGCTTGTTCGCATGCAAACTCAAAATCTTTAGACAAAAATTCCCGACCATTATCGACGACGATGGTTTCAGGTACACCAAAGCAGGGCCAGTCTCCCTGCACGCTATCATATCGCTTGGTTAGCTGGTCTTTGGGCATGATCGCTTGCTTCAAGCAATGCATGACACTTTCGACACTTGGTGGCTCGAAACCTACATAGTAGCCAACCACCATTCGTGAGTAGCAATCCAGCATGACCGTAAAGGTCGGTCGCCCGTAGACGCGTTTTGTCTCCCCATCCACAATGAAAAGATCTAAGACCGTATGGTCGATCTCTACACGTTCCAACGGCCGGCTGACCTTGGGTCCGGTCCCAATGGCTCTGAACCTCCTGTCAGCCGCATTTCGTCCATACCGCGCTACAGCGACTTCGTAGGCATCCAGTGCTTTAATGGCTCTACGCACTGTCTTCTCACTTGGGGTCGGTAAAGTAAATTGGTCGGCCGCAGTTCTGTTGAACTCGTTAATTCTCTTTACTACGGCTGCAACAGTTGTACCGACGCTCGCTCGATACCTAGTGAGATAAACCTCCTCAATCGCCTCCTCAATAAAGTCATGCACCTTCCTCGAAAGCTTTTTTTCTCGCCTTCCCCGCCTACTCGCATGGGATACTAGGGATCGAATGTCACCGCCACTTTTGGTATAAATTGTGTACCAGCGATATAAAGTAACCCAGCTAGGTGGCTTGGGATCAGATATTCTCTCCGCTGTTTGACCGATCAAGGGATCGAGGCGGGTCTTAGTAAGCGCGGAACAGTTGGTATCAATGATAGTACGGACATATGCTTTCCGCCGTAACGCCTCCTCTCTGTCCTTGTCATTTAAATTCGCGAACTTGACTGAGCACCTCTTTTCTATCTTTTTGATAACGTGATCTTTGTCTGCTTTCACAGTCGGACGAATACGCGCATGACCCCGCTCGATCATGCGGTAAATATCCTGAAGTGTTTTTTGAAGCCGTTTGTTTAGCGCCTGACAGTACAGCCAAACTTCGCTTCCCACTGGATCGCCAACTACTTTATACACATGCTCATCCAAGATCAGTTCTGTCCCATCCTTGATAGCTACTGCAGTCATGATGCTTCTCCTCTTTTAAAAATTATGCGCGATCGGTCTGTAATTGGTTCATCATCAGGCAAATCCAAATAACCCTGAGCTAGAAACGCCCAGGGCAATGCTGGATCCTCACTGACCTCACTGGCCAAATGCTTCAGGTCTTGAAAGTTCTGGGGTCGCACTGCAGAGACTGAGCTTATCAACGCCTTAAGCGCTCGGTGGTCCATGGAGTGCTGTGCATATCGATACAGGCATTTCACATTGTCCAGGCGCGGTTGCTGCTGGATTTCCTGTTCGGTCACAATCTTGAACCGCATTCCTCGCTTCGCCATGTAGCTGGCAAATACCTCATAAAGCGCCATGTCTAGATTCACTTTGTCGGACGGCTTAACCTCCTCGATCACGACCTCGTTCGCATAACGAACCTCGATATCCGGCGTATAGCGACGAAGGACACCCTCAACGTAAAGCTCGTAAGTCCTTGGCTGTTCATAAAACTCAAGCACAGCAGGGTCAGCCTCCAGCAAGTAAAACCGATCCCGCTCCAACTGGGATTCCCAATGGACCATGCGCCCGTTTTTACCACTCCGAAACTTGCCAACGCATCTTTGGGGGTTGCGTGTTATGACATTTCTTGCTCTAATATGCACAATAATGATGATAACTCCCCAATTCAATTGCACTGTGTGCAAATTAGATAGCAAGTATAAATTGCAATTGCAAGCCCCTTGCTATATTTTTTATTTTTCGGACGCTTAGAATAATAAAAAATTGCTAATTTACAGGGGTTTAGGAATGGTCAAAACCAACGAGGCCATGCTCATTTTGACAGATGCCAAAGAACGAAAAGAAGATTGGCGACGCATCGCCCTCACCATCAGGGGGCTATTTGATGGAGAAGAATGGGTTCGAGACTATGAGAACCGAGGCGACTTCTATCACAAAGCCGCGACCGCATCAGGTTATAGCGAATCTGTCCTAAGGCGCATGGTGGCCGCGCATAAATTCTACGACACCCATCAGAAACAGTACCCAGCGTTTTTAGACAATCAGCCGAGTTTTCCCACGGCCGAAACCTTCATGCGCATTCACAAAATTAACCCCCTCCAAGCTAAGAAAATCGCCAAACAAGTTGCTCAAGGACAAATGAGCAACAAAGAGATCAACGAACTCTACAAAGGCTTTTCCCAAGGGCCATCCTTCGCGAACAGTAGTCAAGAGAAAACAGGAAAGAGAAAAACCCCTTTCAAAGTATTGGCTTCTGAGTTCATCACGGAAAATGGCGGAGAGTTTTATGAAGGCTCCTATGAGCCAGATGTTTATACTCATTTCAAATTTGAATATACGAGACCAGACTGCGTTGTTATTCACAGGGATGGCCATCAGATAAAATGGCTGGATGGCTTTATCATCATACCTGCCATCCGCGCATTCGGCCCTATGGGATTTATGCGGGTGATTGAGCAAGCAGCCCTCTCAGCCAGTTTTTTCCAGCGCCTGTGGATCATCGTGCCCGCCGAAGACCGCTCCTTAGAAAAGCTCACAAAGGCCGTCGATGAGTTGAAGCTGTTATCCGTGGGAGTGGCCACTCTCAGTGATGACGGAAAACTAATGAAACACTGTGATCCGGAGATCGCTCCAGAGCCAAATCGACAGGCAATGCTCCTTAACGAAATACTTAATCAGGGCCTCGACCGTACTAAATAACCGATTTAATCTATGTGCCCCATAACATCATCAACACTTGTGGCGCGTAGGTATCGTGCGGGGTTTTTATCGGCAGCCATTTCTTCAAAATGTTTCTCACCACAGCGAATCTTCGCGCCCTCTTTACTGCGCAGATCATCCCACCAATTGCTCCCCTTAGTCTCCACAACGAAATATAATTTCTCTTGCCCATTATCCTCAATCAGAATGGCCCAGTCTGGGTTATATGATCCCAGTGGGGTTGGAATCTGGAACCATGAAGGTAGCTTTGCGTAGACTTTTACCGACTCATTTGTCTCCATATCTTCAGCAAATTTTTTCTCAACCCCGGTAGAGTCATAGATAATCTGTTCATACACGGACTTCTGGGAGTTAACGGTGTTTTTCATATACCCGATTAGCTCTTCCTGCTCGAAAAGCTCCTGAGCATAGAAGTCTTGATCGCCAATTCTGCGATATTTAATACCCTCAACAAGCGCCAGACGCTTAGTCCTGTTAATCGCCTCCACAACCATTTCGATGAACTGCTGAGGGTTGCGGGAGAAATCCTGCAACCTACGACAGGCCTGAAGGATTCTAACGATGCTACCGCGGGTTAACTGGGTTTTATCCTGCACGTCGGTTAGAATATCTGGGAGCTCTATATCTTGTTCATTGATTGTCGTGAAAAGTGTTTGAGCTCCCTCTTCGGCACTCACCCCGCCGCGTCCAATTTCCAGACCGGCAACTCTAAAACGTGCTCGGGTCTTGGTAATTGGTGGGCAGTCTTCAATAGCCTTTGCCGCATCTGTAATCAGTTTTTCATTGTTAAAGTTAACACGGTAAGTTGACTTATACTTAATGCGCTCCCAAAGCTGTTTAAAATCATCCCCAAAAAATTTCTCTTTGTTCAGGTGGATAGTCCTACGGTCATCCGCATTTTTTACCTCCAGCTTACCAGCCAACTTTTTCAATATACCAGTGACAACATCTTGGTGCTCGGCAAATTCCTCTGGCAGGGTGAGCGTGCCACTTTTAAGAGCTTCTTTTAAGCTGTCCTGAACTTTTCCATTTTGATCCAGATAGCCTTCAACATTAAGAAATTCCCAAATCCCTTCGGACTTATCGACGCCGAGAGGTACTATTTCCCCACTCGCATCTTTCACTTGTATGGCTGCGAATTGATGTTTTTCAACAATGCCAAAACGAATACCTGTGTCTGCCTCGATCTCCTTTTGAAGGTTATCTGCAAACTCTTCGTAACCTTCGTTTGCAACGACCGTTAGAGTATTAACTTCATGGCCCCGCAGTCGCAGGCCTTCTTGATTGACGCATAAACGCAAGCCACGCCCTATGGTTTGCCGGCGCTCGCGCTCCGTACCAATCTCCCGCAATGAGCAAATTTGAAACACATTCGGGTTATCCCAGCCTTCTTTAAGGGCGGAATGCGAGAAGATAAATTTCAGCTTGGTATCAAAGCTCAAGAGCTTCTCTTTATCTTTCATGATCAGATTGTATGCGCGCTCTGCATTATCGCGATTTGTTTGATTGTTTTCAGCTGTGTCTGTCCAACGCTGCTTCTTGTCGATTGAGAAGTAACCATTATGAACTTCGGAAGCCTCAACATCCAAATCCACCTTTTCAAACAAGGTCTGGTAATCAGGGCTTGTGGCCAGCCTGCGATACTCCTCCTCAAAAATTTTGACGTACTTACCAGCGACTTCCTGACCGTCAGCATCATAGCTGCGGTAATGTTCGACACTATCAATGAAAAACAGACTAAGGACCTTCACGGGCACGTTCTGGCGCGCAAAGCGCATTTCTTTATCAAGATGCTCCTTGATTGTCCGCCGAATCATCAGGCGCTTAATTTCGTCTGGGTTAACCCCGCCGATGGCCTCACCCGGACGCAATGTGGCATCCATACCAGGGGCCTTTATTTCTATGGATTCATTGTCTTTTCCGCAGGTAATGGTCCCAATCTGCATGTTTTCATAGATTGCGCGGTAGGTGATCTGCTCTAAATCATCACCATCCTCGACCGTAAGAATTTCGGGTTTGGTATTCTTGCCTCGCTGAACATGAAGCTCAACTTTTGCGGTCACCGATCCGCGAACATTTTTGGCTTCGAGAAGCTTCACATAGGGCTTGTTAAAACCACCATCGACTTCTAATGATGCCACTTCGATTTGTTTGACCAGTCCCCGCTCATAGGCATCTACCGCGTCCAAGCGATAGACCATCTGATGTTTATCAATATGGGTGGCCGAATAGCGGAGTGTTCCCAGCGGGGTCATGGCATCGAGGGCCTGTTTGCCTTTACCGCTTAGACCCCCATCAACTGATTGGGGTTCATCAACAATGACAATCGGGTGGGTGGCCTTAATCAGATCAATGGGCTTTTCACCGCCGGTATTTTCATTTTCCTTGTAAAGGTTGTTGACGTCCTTTTTGTTGATGGCGCCGACGGTGGCCACCATGATTTGAATATTAGAACTGGTGGCAAAGTTACGCACCTGCCCCGGCTTGGTTGAATTATACTGGAAAAACTCATATCCCTTGGCATTGGGGTAGAGTGCTTCAAAATGCTCCCGTGTTATTTCAAGGGTTTTATTGGTACCTTCCTTAATCGCAATGGAGGGCACAACAATCACGAACTTTGTAAAGCCATAGTTTTTGTGAAGTTCAAAAATGGTGCGCAGATAGACATAGGTCTTACCGGTCCCAGTTTCCATTTCAACGGTGAAGTCTCCCGACGCCAGGCTTTCAGACGGCCGCAGGCCATTTTTAAGCTGAATGTCCTTCAAGTTGCCGTGAATTTCATCGTCCAAGAGCTGCAATCGGTTCCCAACGCCCAGCTGGTTTTCGGTCAACCCCATAGCGTGATGATTGTCGTCTTTTCCGCGGTGGGTCACCGTAAATTCAGAGCGGGAAATTTCCTGCCCTTTAAACAGGTCAACCACGGACTCGATGGCATCCTTTTGGTAATCGAGGTTATCTTCAAAATGGAGTTTCATGCCTTATTATCGCCCCCTACAAGCTACGGACATGTTCAATGCCGTTTTGGGAAAGGATTGCGGCCATATTGGTTTTGGCAATATCATCGCGGAAGGTGGAATCCTTGAAAAAGACATGGGTCTCAAGGACTTTGACGCCGAGCGCGGCTTTCAAATCTGATTGCCATGCGATCATACCACTGGCGAGGGCCTCCACATCATCAACAGCAATCAAATCATCAAGGCAGGTGATAATCTTGCCATAGCCAATGCTGTACACATTTTTGCCCGCGATTTGTCTGGTTTCAATGGGGGTGGTCAGATCAACGCCGCGCTTGAGCAGAAGCTCATACAGAATATCCTGCTCACTGCGCCCATCAACCAGATGTTCTTTGTGATCCAGCAGGCTCGCCTCCAGATCGGTTCGGTCAGGATTCCAGACCTTGATGTTGGAACTGGCCAGCTTAAAGGCCTTAAACCCTAGATCACCATCATAATCAGGGTTCTCGTCTTTGATTTTCTTTGCAGCACGACGAATACGTTCTTTTGCAAGTTCAGCAATATTTCCATCTTTCCCTAGCGTATTTAAGAAAGATATTGTGCTTTCAACCTTTTCTCTCTGCTTTTTATCGGTAGCAGACGATGGATCTAATATTTCCGGCAACTGAACCAAGATATACTTAGTTTTAGAGCCACTTAAATTTGCATTCATCACACTGTGAGCTGTGGTGCCTGAACCAGCGAAAAAGTCCATAACCACATCTTCTTCTGATGCAACAAAGTTAAATAAATACCCTATTAGATTTACCGGCTTTGGGTAGTCAAAGAAATCTCCTCCCATTAAGTCGGTTAGAGCACTTGATGCATTTTCATTTGTACCGACACCACTGATTGGCTTACTTATTACAGGCGTTGTATATTTCTCTTTGATGAAATTTGTGGGTCTTTTGAACCCATCTTCATCTCTAATAAACCTGATAGAAAATGCATCCGACTTAACAACAAAAATAGTTCCATTTTTTATTTCATTGTTCAAGAAGTCTTGCGTCCATTTAAATTCGCCTTCTAAAACAACTTCTGAAGAGTTTTTAGCACCCTCAATTGTAAACGGTTTGACAATAGTTACTCGATCGGGGGTTGATGCTTGGATTTCACCATCGGGGTATTTATCTTTGTTAAACTTAATGACCCCCTTTGGGAAGGTTAACTGCCTAATACGGTTACCAGAGTTTAATAAAGGTTGGTCGCCACCATCTAATTTTTCACCATTGTACCTATAACCACTTTTGTTTTTTTCATAGCAGAGAATATATTCATTGGTTTTTCTAGATTTTGTCGATAATGCCGGTGGAGTAGAAGTCTTCACCCAAGAAAATATCTCAACGAAGTTTTCTTCCCCAAATACTTCATCCATTACGGATTTTAGATTTGTTAACTCTTCAACACCGATCGACACAAAAATAACTCCCTCTGGCCTTAGTAAGTTTTTAGCCAACTTCAATCGTGGATACATCATATTGAGCCAATTGGTATGCTTACGCCCGCCAGTCTCGGTATTTGAGGAGAACTTCACCCCCTCGCTATCAATTTGACCTGTGTATTTCAGATATGTATCCAGATTATCCTGAAACTTGTCCGGATAAACGAATTCCTTGCCCGTATTATAAGGGGGATCGATATAGATCATCTTGACCTTGTTGGCGTAGCTTTTTTGCAGAAGCTTCAGCACTTCTAGGTTATCGCCCTCTATAAACAGGTTCTGGGTTGTGTCCCAATCCACGCTTTCTTCCGGGCACGGCAAAAGCGTGCCTAGGGATGGTGTTAGGGCAATTTGACGGGCTTGTTTTTTACCATGCCAATTCAGGCCGTATTTTTCTTCGCCTTCGTCCAATACCTTCAAATCACCGAGAAGCTGACGCAGGGTGTCAAAGTCCACGCCGTTCTCGGTAAAGGCATCGGGGAATATCTCTTTCAAGAGTTGCACATTTTCCTGCACAACATCAGCAGATGCACCATCCTGAAGCTCTACTGGTTTCATAGTTCCGTCCGTCATGGTTTTGTTGCCCCTTTTAACTCTATCAACCTTATTGGCAATCCTATAGGCCTTGTGTCAAATCATGAATGTGATCAGCCAGCTTTTTAATCTGGGTTGCCATATCAATCTGGCGGCCCATTTGTGTTTCTTTGGCCATTTTGTTTTGAAGCTCTGCTTTTTCCTGCGCCAACCTATCCAACTGGCGAAGCGTTTCAGCCCTTGAATGCGTACCCTCGTCAGATACTAGCGCATAGGCCCCGCTTTTAGTCGCAGCATTGAGCGCAATCACACGGTTTTTAATGTCTGTATAAAAGGCATAAAAGTTCACAAAAGACAGGGTCTTGATGCTTAAATCACGCATGAATTCTTGCTGTGCCGTATTGGGGGCATCCGGATTGAACCAGTCTGTCATCCACGCATCATCAATTACCCACTTGGACTTGTCAGCCTGATTAACACGCTTGTCAGCCACACTAATAGCCATAACATCCGCTAGGCTAAACACAATTACAATCGGATAGGGGATTGCTTTGTTTACAAAAGCCGCAATCCGCTGGGCACGGATGGCGGTGGTCAGGTCTATTTGAAGGACGGCAATTTCATCATATTCGCGCTCGTCATCACTGTAGGCCGCGATATTAACCGTCGCGGGCTTGAGTGTATAAACCCAACGAATTCTCTCAACATCGTCTTTCAGGGCCTTTTTGTCTGTAATATCCAAGGCGGCATTTTCTTGGAACAGCTTTTTAAACAGCGCTTTGTTCAGCAGACATTTATCCGATATGCCCATATGATCATAGAGGGCCTGAGTCATTATTTCCCCCGCTTAATGATCAAATAGCTGATGACTTCGAAGTCTTCGATGCCAGAAAAATGACCCTGTGTTAGCGATGTGCCGCCGCGGCTAAACAGGCTCTCAACACCCTTTTCTTCCGTTTTACCGATAACCGACTGGATCGCTGCTTTCAGCATAAACTGGTATGCGCCCATATCTTTGCCATTCCGGGTCGCGTCATTCAGACAAGATGCAGCAGCCTGATCGACAGCCATGTTCATTGCACTGAGCTTCTTGAAAATATCTAAGCTCTTCTTACCCTGCAGGTGATTATAGATAATGTTACCGTCTTCAGCGACGTAAACAATATAGTGTGGGGATAGAGCATAATGCGGGTCAAACTCCACTTTACCGTGGATGTCTTTCAGGCAAAAAATTGTGCCGGGTACAAGCTCTTCGACGCCCTTGGACACGACCGCATAAAAACCTGCAGGTGAGCGCTCAAGCGTGTCCATATTATCTTTCATGAACCCAGATAAATCCATGCGGAAATCGTTCAGCGTCATGTCAGTGATAGAGATGCTGCCGTCCATGTCTTCAAGGTCAATAACAGAATCTTGGAGTTGTTTCATCTGGCGGCGGCGGTAATCCAGATCATTCATCTGTTTTTTCTCGTCATATTCAATGACGTTTTCTTCACCCGTAGCCGAAATATCTAACAGCACCATACGGCCGCTCACCCGGGCTTCGAGGTTGATATATTCATCCAACTCCATATTAGGCCAAAAATTAGCCAACTGAATTTTATCATTACGGGAGCCTAGTCGGTCCACTCGACCAAAACGCTGAATAATACGGACGGGATTCCAGTGAATGTCATAGTTGATAAGCATGTCGCAATCCTGAAGATTCTGACCTTCAGAAATACAGTCGGTCGCTATCAGGATATCTATTTCCGTTGTGGCCTCTGGATCAACCTTTTCACGCTCTTTTGAAATTGGTGAAAAATGCGTCAGCACGTTGTTCAGGTCTCGCCTGAAGCCTTTAATCGTGCATTGGTTTGAGCCACTTCCCGTGACCAAGGCTGAATGCAAACCAAGCTCTGACAAGGCCCAATCGGCAAGATGTTCATAGAGATATTCAGCGGTGTCCGAAAAAGCTGTAAAAATAACAGCCTTCTTATTGCCTTCATTTATCGGGGTGCTGACCTTTTTTGTAAGTTCCTGTTTGAGCCGTAGCAGTTTTGCATCATGGATAGCTGTAACTTGACGTGCATCCTCATGAAGTTTCGCAAGCAGCGCCAGATCGTCTTCTAGGTCTTGCTTCCAACGCACCAAATCCATGTCCTGCACAAGAATTTTGGTTTTGTTGCCAATCAGGTAATCCTCGAGCATTGGGTCATCGATTTCAATTTCATCAATGCTCAGTTCCTCAAATTCAGAATTTTCATGGCGCTCAATCTGGTCAAGAGTTCCTTGAATTTTATCGTGTATTTTCCCCACAGTTTTTGCGAATGAATTGATGGAGCTTTCCATGCGCTTGAGAAGATTCACCCGCATCAAATGAATAAGGCTTCGTTCACGGTCGACCTGACGAAAAACAGATGTGCCGCCCTTCACCTCCTGATCATATTTTCGACTGTACTCCTCCTTTTTGTCCATGCGGACATATTCTAAGGGTGCATAGGCCGCCAAATTGAGGCGCCTGATAGATGTATTAACTTCCTTTAAGGCGGGAAACTGACCACTGGTATCAATATCTGATTTGATATTTAGCGGTTTCAGACGCTCCGGAAATTTACCAATCTCCGTCGCGTCATAATATTTTTCGATATGCTTTCTGGAACGGGCAATCGTAAGCAAGTCCAACAGCTTGAAATAATCAAAATTCATACTTTCCAACAAGGCCGCAGCATTTCGCCGTCTCTCTGGTAGTCTGAGCCACTGGTTAAATTTCGTTTGAGCTCTTTTAAGGGTATTCTCAATGCTGGCAATTCCATGGTCCAAATAAGCCGCATCTCGCCCTTCCGTAATGAAGGCGACTTGATTTTTCAAATCATTCATCCGGCTATTCACAGGGGTGGCAGATAGCATCAGAACCTTGGTTTTTACGCCAGCGCGAATAACCTTATCCATGAGTTTCTGGTAACGTGTCGCGCCATCAGCCTTTGTTCCTGAGTTACGGAAATTATGTGACTCGTCAATTACAAGCAAATCATAATTCCCCCAGTTGAGAGTTTCCAAGTTGATCTCGCCGGATATGCCGCCGGGCCGGCTAAGATCGGTATGATTAAGAACATCATAATTAAACCGATCAGCCGCCAATATGTTGCGCTTGTCATTTACGGTGTAAACAGTCCAATTTTCACGGAGCTTTTTTGGGCAAAGAACTAAGACGCGGTCATTGCGCAGTTCGTAATACTTGATGACGGCAAGGGCCTCATAAGTTTTGCCCAAGCCTACGCTATCAGCAATGATACAGCCGTTATATTTCTCTAGCTTATCAATGGCGCCGAAAACGCCATCACGCTGGAATTTGTATAGCTTGTTCCAAACTAAAGTGTCTTTGAACCCTGTCTTGGATCGAATAATACTTTCTTCATCAATGTCTTCCAAATAGTCCTTGAAAACATTGTAGAGCGTAAGAAAATAAATAAAGCTGGCGGGCTTATCTTCAGCTAGGTATTCCAAATGAGCAAGAAGCTCATCTTTTATATCCTCAGTTGCCTGCTTGTCATTCCAGATAGTGTCGAACCACTGCAACAACTGTTTTGTCGTTTCGACGTCCGAGATACCCATATTCATTTCAAACGCATCAGACCTTATTTCGCCAAGCCCTGTCGCCGTGAAATGTGAGCCCCCCTGAACAACAAAGTCAGCCCCGGCATTCTGGACGTGGAACATATTTTGAGGAGGGAAGGTCATCTCCCCCGTCATTGCGCGAGCACTGACTTTCTTGCTCAGCCAGGCTAGGCATTCTCTAGCTACTCGGTCTTGATCCAGCTGATTTTTTAGACTGGTTTCACCAATTGTCCCCGCTAGGGTATGAAGAGAAGCATCATCAAAACGAGACAACAAAAGTCTGAACCCATCCAGCCGTGACAATTCTTTCTGAAGCGCCGCAAACCCGTAGATTGAAAACAATCCCGAGAGAACAGAAAGCCTTGAACTAGAGTCAATGGACCCTTGAAGTTCGGCAATAACCTTGCCGTGATTCTTATTGTCTAGCAGCATTAAATACTTTCCCAGAAAATTCGAAATCCGATAATTGAGTCAAACTTTTAGCCCCCCCCGAAAGAACCAATGAAGGTAGGCGAAGTTTATCTAGGTGACAATAAGCGCGAACTAAAAAAATTATCTTCCCGGCTTGTGAGAACTAGTGGTGTCAAAAAATAGACGTCAAAGCCCATGGTGCGACATGCGCTCAGAGATAACGGCACCCAGCAAGAACAAGACTATCCCCCAAAACATTGTGCTCCAATCGGAATTGTACAAACCCACGCTAGCCACAGCTACGCCTGCATATAAAATAAAAACGCCCATCTAATTTCCTCCTTTGCAATTCCTTATAAAACCAACATAGGGAGTACGAGCGACCAAATTGGACATGTTGTGCGCGCATACATGTTCCATGGGAGGTTTCTGATGACTAAAATTGATAAACGCAGTGTTATAAAAGGCCTCGTCGGCATGGTGGGTTTGGCTGGCTTGCCGGGCATGGCAAATGCCTCGACAACGTCAGCGCCGAAACCATTCATCGCTGAATTGGCCATCATGCATGTGGCAGGCACTCAATATTATGATGCCTATAAGGTGCTTGAATTCCTCCAAGAAGGTCACGGGCTGTTCCTGCGAAGAGAGCCGGACAACCAACATGACAGCCGCGCCATAGAGGTCTGGTACAAAGCCGCCTTCAAGCTGGGCTATGTGCCAAGGATGGAGAACCGCATAGTTTGCCGCCTTATGGAACAGGGGCACCAAGTTCGAGCCTTTGTGCACGAAGTAGCACCGGACAGATATGATTGTATTCGGATGAAGATTTATTTGGAAGGGGGCGACTCGTAGAACTCCAAAACATCAGGGCGCTTTTGCGCTAAATCAAAATGAAATTTAGCTAGGCATGAAATTAGCTCGCATAAAAACTTCTCAATGTCTCTCAATTCCTGGTATTCGAACAATAGCCCCTCATCAAATCGAACATGTGGCATTCTGATATTGGTGTCTTCATCGATCATAAAACTGGAGCTAAAAAAATGCATGAGATCGTAATCAGAATGGGCGGCAGCTTGGTCTCTGCGTTCCTTAAGAAGTTTCAGAAGCCGTGCCTCACTTGCATCTAACGAAATACCAAAGCGTTCCAATTCAAGTTTGGGCACCCCCCTACTGTTGAATGGCCGCTGGCTAGCAACCAGCAATGTTGTTTCGAAACATTTGAAGCGTCGAAACTCGACCTTGCAGTATTTTTGGTCAAAATCACAGTCCTCCAAAAGAAAAGTCGCGGCCGACAAAGCCAACTGAAAGTCCCATTGCGAAAAAACCAGTCGCTTTACTTCGTCATGCTCTATGTCGGCAAATGCTTCGATGTTAAGTTCAAACTTCATTTATCTTGTTAAGGCAGAGCCCCCAGTCTTTTTGAATGTCTTGTACTAGCTCGGCCAAAAACTGGGGCCTAATCACCTCTACATGATGGCCCCATTTGACCAAATGCCACGCCATTTCCAGCATGCCACCAGCCTTAAACTTAACCGTTAGCGTCCCATCCTTGTGTTTTTGTAGCTCTTGGTCTGGGTGGAAATAAAAGCTCTCGGCTGTTTCCGCAGCATGGTCAGAAAACTTCCATATAATCTCTTGCGGTTCTTCCTGAAACACCCCGAAAGACCGTCGTGAAAACTCCGCCAGCGAAAAGTCATCGTCGCGAGCGAAATATTCATCCAGTATTTCTACACTCTCGATCAACTCCAGCACAAAAGTACGTTTTTCACCGGCAGCAGCTTCATTGACCGCCACCAGATAATGACGATGTCCATAGATGAAGCCATAGGGGTGCAGGCGGTAAGACTTTGCAGTCTTTGCGCCGCGTTTACGGTAGTTTACCTTTACCACTTTGCAGGCAAGGATCGCTTCGCGCAGAGCATCTAGCACCCCCGCATCATAGCGTGGCCTTGGCCCAGGACGGGTGGCGAGGCCTTCAGCTTCCATTAGGGCCTCTAGATCAGGCTCCAATCGTCGCATGTCGCCCTCTGGCAATAGACCACAGAGCTTGTCATTCAGCCTATCAATGGTTTCTACGTCATCCAATCGACCGTCTTTATAGAGAAGATTGCGCGCCGCTGATAAGGCGGTCAGTTCGTCTTTACCGAGTTGCAGATCAACACGGCGCGTCTTACGCGGTAGACGCCAGCGTTTGGTGCCATCTTCGTATGTGATGCCTTCCAGCTCGTCAAAGTTACGGCGAAGGGCTTCCAGTATGCGCTGTGCTGTGCGCTTGCCGACCTCCAGCTCTTCCTCAATGTCAGTCAGCGACAAGCCCACATGCGCCCCCTCCAGCCGTTGCAGGATCGAAAGTATCTGATCGAATTTTTGAAAACGTGTCATACGAACTCCTACGGCAAAGGCGCTTTACATTTTTCGCAGTTATCTCTGGGATACCAAATTGTATTTCTAAATCCCGACTCGAAGTTCCTTTGAAAACTGAAATTCTTGAGAGAAATACCAAGAACCGGCCACCCACAGTGCTCACACTTTACGCTTCCCATGAGCCAAACCCCGAAGGGGACAAATCCTAGGAACATAAAAAACCCGAGCAGAAAACTGTAACCTGGCTCGATCAAGAGATGCATTGTCACAAGAAGATATGGCAACCCGAACCATGACCTGAGCCATAATTGTTTGGTCACCTTTTTTTTCGCAAAAATCAGGTAAAGCAGATCTATTACAGTCATCAATGCGCCCACAGGCCAGAATGGCTCGACGATTTCCCAGAACAGGTCCAGCATGAACTCCCCTTAGCGCGCAAATGTCCAAATTGGTCGTTACTTGCCCTAATATAAATATAAGAAGATAGTTCTATCAAGGGTAATATAATGTGGATGATGCGGGAATAAGACTGCCGAGAGCAAGCGCGGCGACGGCGCTTGGCTTATGTGCGGTTGTTCGCAACCATTTTCTTCGTCATCTTATTATTTTAGGAGGCCAATATGAGTCAGGACACAGACTATTTACGCAACAACCTGATGCAGGCTGCAGAGGATATGGATAGCGATAAAGACAAAGCATTGATCTATGCGCTTGAGAAAATCATTGAGCAGCAGGAGGTGCGCGGCGAAATGCTCTCGCTGGCTCTGGACCGTGTGATCAACCAGTTGGAGGTGATCAGCGACAAGCTGGATCAGCCAAGAATTGTTGGGTAAATTCGATCCTTCGCGCATGAGTAATTTGATGAAATTAGCTGCAATTGCAGCATAAGGCAGAACAATGAAAATTAAGAATGACAAGCTCCACGACGCTTTGCAAGCGGTGACCAAGCTAGCGTTGAGAATGTTGACACATGCCATAGAAAATGAAGCCTTTGTCGTTTCCTCCTATGACTGGCATTTTGTCGACTGCGAGTCTTGCGCTCGGCAGTATGACAATAAGATCTTATGGTCTGCGCATATATCGCGGATAGGAGCAGAACTGACTGAAACAAAAGAGTATAGAAATCTTTGCGCTATCTTTGAGGCGGACGAAAATTTTAATAAACATAAAGATGTTTTGGTAGGGACAAAATACTCAGCTCGTCGCATAGAGATTCCGGACTACGTAAACTGGTGCTTGAGGCCTTTTCTCATAACTGACTCCATTATTGTGTTCGATGAAGAGCTGTTTTTAAAAGCTTACTTGGATTTAGAAAGAGTGATCCATAGCAGCACTGTTCCCTATCAGTGGCTACTTCCTATAGCTGGCTTAAAGTTGCCTGTTGCAAGTTTGAAGTTGACCGAACAAACGGAGCTTTGCCGCCTTGAAGACAGTGAAGTCGAAAACCTGATGAATAAAGGAGTGAACCTGGGGGATAGTTTAGGGCCCGCAGATTTTTGCGTTCGCATTCATCGCTACGCAATTCGAGTAATCGACCCGCAGAAGAAGCGTATAGGCGAAGATATCCCGGATGGCGAAGTTTTTAATCCTAATGATGATATAGAAACCATCTTGCAGACCATAAACCTGTTTAAGAGCGGTGGCGGATTTGCAATTGCAACTATTAGAGGGACGACAGGTTTCCTTGGTGGAGCGTATAGTTTAAGTGCCTCGAGAACGATCCCCAGCTTTCATCACAACAGAATAGAAATTGAAGAAGATGAGCTAGAGAATTTTAAGGCTTGTTTTGAATTGGTCAAAGAAGCCAACCGCAACTCAGAGAAAAAGTTTCTGGTTAGGGCGCTTCACAGGTTCTATTTGGCTTGTACCAAAGAGATATCTGAAGACGTCTTGATTGACCTTATGATTTGTGGGGAGTCGTTGTTTCTTTCGCGAGAAAATAGGCAAGGAATTGGATATCTAATTTCGCAAAGAGCAGCCCTGCTATTGGGGACAGACAAGGTGCACAGATATGAAATCTATCAGACGATTAAAAGTGCCTATGACCTTAGGAGCAGCCTAGTTCACGGCTCAGCATACAAAGTGCCAAAAAAACGAGACGGAACACCTTATGATAATTTAACCCCCTTTACTGACGAAGTAGAAAAATTAATGCGTGAAGCAATAATGCGGATGCTTGAGGAGCCATATATAAACTGGACAGATAAGGTTTTTTCCATGTCGGGTTCAGCTGAATATAACTCTGATTAAGCCTATGTCCAAAATGGACGCGAGCCTCCATTACCTTCAAATCATCAAGGGAGGCAAAATATGAACCAGAAAATAACAACACTATCCGGCAGGCAAATTGATCCGTTCAATCTGCGGACCAAAGACATCGACATTCAAGATATTGCGCATTCATTGGCCATGCAGTGTCGCTACAATGGTCATACGAGACGCTTTTATTCGGTGGCGGAGCACTCTGTGCTGGTTAGTCAAGTATTGCCCGATGAGCATAAGCTCTGGGGCCTGTTGCATGACGCGACAGAGGCCTATATCGGCGATATGGTCTCGCCCGTCAAAGGGCGCATGACAGATTTCAAGAAGCTAGAACAACAAATAGAAAAAGCTGTGGCTGAACGCTTCGGTTTAACCTCTGCCATGCCCGAGATCGTTCATGGTGCCGACAAGCATATTCTGTCACTGGAGCTGGATTGGCTCGCTGGGGGCTGCATGGATAGCTCTAGCGGTCTCATTGGTTTGGAACCTGGAGCCGCTACTACACTATTTATGAATACGTTTAATGCACTGATGACCGAGCGCACTTGGTCTGTGCAGGTGGCCGCATAATCATGACTTTATTTGCCCTCATCAGCAGCATTCTGGTCCTCCTGATACTGTGTATCACCGCCGCAATGCAATCTAGTGGGCCGCGCGGAAGTCTGGCTGGGGTCTACCCTGTAACATGGATCATGTTTGTCATGTGGCAGGTTTAGATATTGCAGCGCGTGTTGATTTCAGGTTGCTGCTCAACTAGTTGTGAAAGGAAAATTATGCCAAATCGAAACGTACATCTACCTGTAGGAAGGGCCGCAGGTGTGGCCACGGCAGGCTATCTCGCTAAGGATGAGGATTGGTTCCTGATTTTGCTTCGTGCTTCAGGTGGTTATCTCGGAGGTAAAGCTGGTGCTTTGGCCCCCGACATTATTGATCCGAGTAGTAATGGTCCAAATCATAGAAGTATCGGCCACGGGATCGTACCACTATCATCCATTGCGCTGCTGGGAAAAGATGCTCTAACCGGCCTAAGAAATAAGCTGATGGAATGGGCAGAGAAATTTGATCGGGGGCGTTTCCCAGTGTTTACATGGCTCTGCCATTTTGCCATCGGGCTGATTGATGGCTTTCTGGCTGGATACCTATCCCATGTTGCGCTGGATTCGATGACACCCAAAGGCCTTCCGGTCATCGCTTAAACAAAAAGCCCGAGCCTTTTAAAGGGCTCGAGCTATTGGTTGATCCTGGGGCGCTTCACCGCCAAGCTAGGTGTCAACGTCTCTTGCGAGAGGCGGTGATCGTAGATTAGAATCTAATAACAACACTTGCAAGGAAGAGCGAGCAATGTATGCCGCTGGAAATAATGTTTGATGGGCCCAGCCCTTGTCACGCGGCACATAAGTTGAGATAAAAAGCCGCAAATTTCTGCAATTCATTCACTCCCCCGCGCCATTCGATTTCTTCATAAACAGCGCATAAGCTGCGACAAAACAGGAAACAATTGACACCTATTAATACACAACATTCATCAGGCGGTTTCTAAAAATAAGGGTGTTTTTTAATGATTGGTCAATCCATAGTTAAGAACTTATGGTTAGGGTTAGCATCTTAATTTCCTAGTATTTTCAGGATATCGGCATGGATTGGGACGATGCATTTTGGGACGACGGTGAATGGGTCAGCTGGGATGAAATACATCAGCAAATTCAGTATAAAGAATGGCGGGCAAAATACCCCGACGCTGATGTTAAACTCCTTCCCATTTTTGAGAACCTTCTAGAAACGGCGGTAGACTTTCACCAGATCACTGGCGAGCACCTGCCAATACACGGTGTTCTCGGGGAGTTATTCGCCGCCATAACCCACGGAATTAAAATGCACCGCCTCTATGCTCAGGGATCTGACGGGCGCATGTAGAACGACTTTGTAGAAGTAAAAACCATTGCCCCATTCAACAGAAATGGGACCACGTCTGTTAAACTAACGGGAAACTTCAACAAGTTGTATGTGGTGAGAATAGATGAAGATTACCGCTTCCAGGGTCGGCTGATTGAACGCCGTGACCTTCCTAAAAGCAGCAGCAAGATACTGAAGATTACTTGGAATCGCCTGACTAAACTCAGAGCTTTGTCATTTTGAGATGCCCCTAGTTTGTTAGACACCTTGCGGCTTCAACATAGTTTGTTGTTCAAAATCTATAGGTGACAACAATCCGTTGTTACCATGCTTTCTTTTGGGGTTATAGAAAAACTCGATGTAGTCGAACACATCCTGACGGGCATCACTGCGGGTTGCATAGGTTCTGCGTCTAATTCTCTCTCGCTTCAACAGCTGGAAAAAGCTTTCAGCAACTGCATTGTCATGACAGTTGCCTCGTCGGCTCATGCTGGCGTCCAGATTGTGATCGTTGAGGAACCTTTGCCACTCATGTCCTGTAAATTGACTACCTTGATCAGAATGAACAATCACTACCTGCTTTGGCTTGCGTCGCCATACAGCCATCAACAGTGCACTCAAGACCAAATCCATCTGCATGCGCGATTGCATTGACCATCCCACCACACGGCGAGAATAAAGGTCAATCACCACAGCCAGATAGAGCCAGCCTTCATGGGTGCGGATATAGGTGATATCGGTGACCCAAGAGCGATCAGGGAGGGCGACCTTAAAGTCTTGCTGTAATTGATTAGGGGCAACAACGGCAGGCTTGCCGCCATATGAGCCTGCTTTGCGTTTATAGCCGATCTGCGCCTTGATGCCGGCCATGCGGGTCAATCGGGCCACGCGGTTCGGGCAGCATGTCTCGCCCACAGCTCGCAGGTCATCATGAAGTTTGCGGTAGCCATAAACACAGCCACTTTCCAGCCAGGCCTGTTTGATCAGGCCAATGAGCCTGTTGTCATCTATGGCGCGTTTGCTGAGTGGCGACTTCAGCCATGCATAAAAGCCACTGTGATGAACCTTCAGGACGCGGCACATCACGCGCACCCGAAACACAGCCCGGTGCGCCTGAATGAAGGCGTACTTCACTCCGCATCCCTTGCGAAGTACGCCGTGGCCTTTTTTAGGATGTCACGCTCTTCAGTGACCCGCAGCAGCTCAGCCTTCAAACGACGTATCTCAGCACTGTCGGCAGCGGCCTGCTTTTGTTCCTTGGCGGGCTTGTGAAATTGCTTCTTCCAGTCGTAGAGAGACTTTGTGCAAACCCCAAGCCGCTCAGCAACTTCTTTGACGCTGTAACCACGGTCTGTGACCTGCGCGACAGCGTCCCGTTTGAACTCTTCCGTGTAACGAATACCTGTAGACATAACTCATAAACTCCTTGCTTCCATTTTATAACGAGCAAGGTGGCTACAAATCTAGGGGCATCTCATTTTGAGGCATTTACAATCACGCGTCACAGCCCTTTTGTAAGCTTCAAAGAGTAGTGGAAATTATGTAAAGAACTGAGGGATTGGATCAGGGTGATGACAACATTCGCGACGGCATTTTAGAAGCTGAGCAGACAATCGCTGAGAAGGAAGCTGAACAGCGCTAACTTGCAAAACTACCTTTGGGTAATTATACTGAAGCCCTTGCGAAAGAAGTATGAGAGCCACAGCGCTCTCCAGTTGAGCTGAAAGGGTCGTGGTTTAACTACGACCCTTTCGTTATCCAGCTCTCAAAAACTGGGCTAGGAACCGTCTTCAACGCCTTTATTAATCAGCATATCTAATCTCCTCGTCACCAATATATAATAACGTCACGGTAAATTTCAATAAATCGCGTCGAGTTACGTTATGCGGGACTCGGTTTCATTAACTATGTACCAAATTTTCACGTTAGCGGCTGAGATTTTCATTTTTCATGTCCCGCCACAACTTCACAAATGCCACTAAACGTCCAGATTGGCGACATTGAGGGCATTGTCCTGTATGAATTCGCGGCGCGTTTCCACCACGTCACCCATAAGTTTGGAGAATATCTCGTCGGCGGTATCCGCTTGGCTGACCCGCACCTGCAAAAGCGACCGAACCTCTGGGTCCAGCGTGGTTTCCCATAGCTGACTGGGGTTCATCTCGCCCAAACCCTTATAGCGCTGTATAGACAAACGCTGCCGACCAAAGGCCAACACCGCTTCAATCAGGTCTGTCGGCAGGTTGATGTCCACCGTTGCATCTTTGCGTGAGAGCACGCCGCGGTTTTGATAGCCCTCCGCTGCTTCCCGCGCAAGGCTTGCTAACGAGCGCGCTTCGCCACTTCTGAGCAACGCTTCGTCTATCACATGTCGATCAGAGACGCCCCGAATGGTGTGAGTAAAGACATAACCCTCATCCGTTACCTCGCCAGACCAGCCGAGGTCTTCTTCAATTTGTGCCAAGGTGTTCAGGCGACCCGCGACCTGCTCAGCGATGGCCGCAGCTTTTTTAGCGTCCCGAATAGAGTCGATATCCAGCGCCCCCTCAAGCGCCATGACCTCAACAAGGCGCGACGGATAGCGCGCAGGGACAGATGCCAACATGCGGCGAATGCGGGATGCAGCATCGACGATTGAGCGCAAATCTTCGCCCAAATGATCCGCACCACTGCCATCTTTGAACACAGCATCTTCAAGTCCGCTGCCAATCAGATATCCTTCAAGCGCCGCATCATCTTTCAGGTAAACTTCGGAGCGCCCACGGCTCACTTTATAAAGCGGCGGTTGAGCCACATATAGATGACCCTTTTCGATCAGCTCTGGCATCTGCCGGAAGAAGAAAGTCAAGAGCAAGGTGCGAATATGCGCCCCATCCACATCAGCATCGGTCATGATAATGACTTTGTGGTAACGCAGTTTTTCGAGATTAAAGTCTTCGCGACCAATGCTGGTGCCCAAAGCCGTTATCAGGGTGCCAATTTCATTGGAGGCCAACATTCGATCAAAACGGGCGCGCTCCACATTCAAAATTTTACCCCGTAGCGGCAAAATCGCTTGGTTTTTGCGGTGCCGCCCTTGCTTGGCAGACCCACCAGCGGAATCGCCCTCGACAATGAACAGTTCAGAAAGTGTGGGGTCGCGTTCCTGACAATCCGCCAATTTCCCCGGCAGGCTGGAAATATCCAAGGCCCCTTTGCGCCGCGTCAATTCACGCGCCTTGCGGGCGGCTTCGCGGGCAACCGCTGCATCAACAATTTTTTGCACAACCATCTTGGCTTCGGTCGGGTGTTCTTCAAACCATTCGCTCATCTGTTCGTTCAGCAAACCCTCAACAGCCGGACGAACCTCGGACGACACCAGTTTATCCTTGGTCTGGCTAGAAAATTTGGGATCTGGCAGCTTCACCGATAGCACTGCAGTCAGGCCCTCGCGGCTGTCATCGCCAGCGATATTGATTTTGGCCTTTTTGCCGATGCCCGACGCATTCACATAATTGTTGATCGTGCGGGTGAGAGAAGCGCGAAACGCCGCCAAATGGGTGCCGCCATCGCGCTGTGGAATATTGTTTGTGAAACACAGCACATTTTCGTGATAGCTGTCATTCCACTGCAACGCCAGTTCAACAATGATGCCATCTTTTTCGCCAATCACAGTAATCGGCTCCCCAACGACAGAGGCCTTATTGCGATCCAGATATCTCACAAATTCGGCAATACCGCCTTCATAGTGAAGCTGTTTTTCAACCGGCTCGATATGCCGTTCATCCCGCAAGCGCAGCAGCACACCAGAATTCAAAAACGCCAGTTCGCGAAAACGATGCTCAAGACGATCAAAATCAAACTCGATCCGTTTGAATGTCTCAATCGAAGGCATAAAGGTAATTTCAGTCCCCGTGCGGCCATCGGCCTTACCCACGACCTTTAGGTCCTCAACTGGTTCCCCCAGTTCAAAGCGCATGAAATGTTCGTCTTCGCCGCGCCAAATCCGCAGCTCCAACCAATCGGACAGAGCGTTCACAACCGAAACCCCTACCCCATGCAGACCGCCGGAAACCTTATAAGAATTTTGGTCAAATTTACCCCCCGCATGCAACTGGGTCATAATGACCTGCGCGGCTGATACCCCTTCTTCTTCATGAATGTCTGTTGGAATACCCCGACCGTTATCGCGCACACTGATGGACCCATCGGGGTTTAGAATAATGACAATATCATCACAATATCCCGCCAAGCTTTCATCAATGGCATTATCGGTGACCTCAAACACCATATGGTGCAGACCTGAGCCGTCTTCGGTATCACCAATATACATACCCGGACGTTTCCGCACCGCATCCAAGCCCTTCAGGACTTTAATGGATTCCGCGCCGTATTCGCCGGCTGCTGCGTCGGTGCTTTTCTTTTTATCGTCGCTCATATCTTATTCCATCCGGTGTTTAGTATTAGTCATCAGGCGAAAGAATTCCGCCATCCACACAAAAAAACGATGCCCGCCCCTTAAGGCTTTGAAAAAGATGGGCGTCGGTCCCTGTAAGCCAAGCTTGCGAGCCCAACTCGGTCAATTCATCAAATAACGCGGCGCGGCGTTCATCATCAAGATGCGCGGACACCTCATCCATCAGCAGCATCGGCGCATAGCCGCTCATGGCGCGCTGCATGCGCGCATCCGCCAAAACCAGCCCCACCATAAGTGCCTTTTGTTCACCCGTAGAACAAAGTCGCGCGGGCATCACCTTTGGCCGGTGCGTCACCAATAAATCCGTGCGGTGCGGACCAAGACCCGTACGGTGGCTGCGGGCATCTTCGCTGCGGCTGGCTTCCAAACGGACCGCAAAATGCTCTTCCACCTCAAGCGCTGACAGGTCGCTCAATAGCGCCTCAAGAAAACCATCAAGGGCAATATCTGCCTTTGGAAATGCGCCTTCTGGCTGGGTGTCAATCTGGTGCGCCAGATGCGAAAGCGCGTCGTTGCGCGCGGCGGCAACCGCAACACCGTGCTCTGCCATGCGTTTTTCCAGTGCCGACAGCCAAACTGGATCTGGCCGATAGCCATCGCTTAATAATTTAATCCGTTCCCGCATGGTGCGCTCATAAGACCCAATGTGGCGCGCGTGGTCTGGGTGCAACCCACACACCATCTGGTCAAAAAACTTACGGCGACCGGATTGTGCATCCAAAAACAACCGATCCATGCGCGGGGTAAGCCAGACAATGGAAAAATAGCTGGAAAGAACCGCTGGCCCTGCGGCGCCTTCGCCGTCAATCCTTACGGTGCGGCGATCCCCTGCTCGGTCCCCATCGCGCGGCGCATTCAATGCCGCCACCAAACCCGTCCCGATCCGTATATGCCCGGATTTCGTATTGCCCAAGATCGAGACCGCCCAAGTGCCATTGCCATCAATTTTAGCCACATCCTGAAGCCGTGCCCCGCGCAGCCCCCGACCTGGTGCCAGATAGGACAGGGCCTCCAGCAAATTGGTTTTGCCCGCGCCATTGCCCCCATATAGAACAACGGGCCGCGCTGCATCAACCGGCAGCTCTAGCGCCAAATCGCCATAGTTGCGAAAATTATTCAGCGCCAAACGATGAACCGTTAAACATTCACCCGCCAGATCATGTCCCGCTGCAAAAGCAGCGGATTCCATAGCATCCTGCATATGTGACATTTCCGGCATGTTTGCTTGCGACTTCCTATTGCCGACTATTGGTTCAGCCTAATTAAAAGCGCGCTTCCGACACCAATAAGCCACCCATATCAGACACGCGCCTTAAACCCGCATGGGCATCAAGACATAAAGCGCGCCTTCATCCGCATTGTCGCGTAGGATGGTGGGCGAGGCCCCATCAGCCAATTCCAACTGCACCACATCCCCTTGGACTTGTGACAATATGTCCAGCAGATAACGCGCATTAAAGCCAATCTCCATGGCGTCGGCACTATAGCTTGCTGCAAGTTCTTCGGTCGCGGTGCCGTTTTCCGGGCTATTCACAGAGAGGGCAATCCGGTCCGCCTCGATGTTCAGTTTAACCGAGCGGGTGCGGTCAGTGGAAATGGTCGAGACACGATCAACCGCCTCTGCCAATTGGTGGCAGTCGGCTTCCAGCATTTTTTCATTTCCATCGGGGATAACCCGTGTGTAGTCGGGGAAGGTACCATCAATCAGTTTGGATGTGACAATCACCCCATCAAAGGAAAAGCGGATTTTAGTGTCCGACAAGGAGACCTCTATATCCCCTGCCAGTTCGTCAATCAGTTTACGCAACTCACCGACGGTTTTGCGCGGAACGATCACACCCGGCATGCCATTACTGCCCGCGGGGGCAGGGGTTTCCACCTGCGCCAACCGATGACCGTCCGTCGCGACAGCGCGCAACATGGGCGCATCCCCGTCTGCTAAGTGCAGATAAATACCGTTAAGATAATAGCGCGTTTCCTCGGTCGAAATTGCAAAGCGCGATTTATCGATCAAGCGGCGCAGTTCAGCAGCATCAACCGAAAATGTATGGGCCATATCCCCACCGGACATGACCGGAAAATCATCCTTGGGCAAACAAGAAAGGGTAAAGTTTGACCGGCCCGCCTTCAATGACAGCCGCGGATCATCCCCCACGCTCAATTCCACCTCTGCGCCTTCCGGCAGCTTGCGGACAATATCAAACAAGGTGTGGGCTGAAACCGTGGTCGCCCCCTCGGACGCGATATTGGTCTCCACCGTTTCAACAATGGCCAAATCCAAATCGGTCGCCGTCAGCGCTAATTTACCGCCGCTCGCTTCCAACTGAACATTTGCAAGGATAGGAATTGTATTCCGGCGCTCTACAACACTTTGTACATGGCCGAGCGAGCGCAATAATGTGCCGCGTTCAATGGTAAGTTTCATTTGTCTGATCAGACCTTATTTTCAAATTCACTTTTGGTAGGGCCGCCACCCCGAAGCACAGATTCGAACATTCATCTGCTGCCAAAATCATGCGCTTCAATTACAGGCTTGCACATCGGCCAAACACCCCCGTATCGACACATATGCATCAATAAACACATCATATGCCGCTTTATAAAACTACAATAGCAAAATATGCCAAAAAACCTAGATATTTTTGCCCTTTAGGCCACCAAAACCAAGCCCTTATGGCCAAGCCCTGCTGGCTGCAAAACCAAGTCCGCACCTTAGATAGCTTAAGAGCTTGAAAACGCGGCCAGTTAGCCTGCCAAAAGGCGGGAAAGGCGGATCAGGTCTTCATCAAGGATACTGTCTGTCATCCGCAGATCATCGACTTTGCGGACCGCATGCATCACCGTTGTATGGTCACGTCCACCAAATTTGCGCCCGATTTCTGGCAAGGACCGCGATGTGTGATGCTTCGCCAGATACATGGCCACCTGCCGAGGGCGGGCAATATTGCGGGCGCGGCGCGCCGATAACAGCTCTGCCAAGCGCAGGTTATAATAATCCGCCACTTGCCGCTGGATTTCATCAATCGTGACCTTACGGTCATTGGCCCGCAGAAGGTCCTGCAAGACATCACGGGTCATGTCCAGGCTGATCGGGCGACCAACCAATGTTGAATAGGCGACAACCCGGTTCAAGGCGCCTTCCAACTCGCGCACATTTGACGTAATACGGCGGGCCAGAAACTCCAGCACATTGTCATCAATATCCACCTCGCCCAATTGCTCTGCCTTGGATTGGAGGATGCCAAACCGCAGCTCGTAATCCGTTGGGTGAACGTCGGCTACCAAGCCCCAACCAAGACGCGAAATGATCCGCTCTTCAATTCCCGTCAAGTCCGTTGGCGAGCGATCAGCCGAGATGATGACTTGGCGGCGGTTATCCACCAATGCGTTAAAAGTATGAAAAAATTCTTCCTGAGTGGAGTTTTTATTCGCAATGAACTGCACATCGTCAATCATCAGCAAATCAACATTACGAAACTGCTTTTTAAACGCAACCGTATCCTTAAAACGCAGTGCCGAGATAAATTCGAACATGAATTTTTCAGCAGATAGATACATGACCTTGCGCTTGGGATGACGGCGGCGCACCTCATGCGCAATTGCATGCATCAAATGGGTTTTCCCAAGCCCAACCCCACCGTGTAAAAACAAAGGGTTAAAAGGCACTTCGTCGCTCTCGGCCGCTCTCAGCGCCGCGGCATAGGCCAGTTCATTAGACTTGCCGACGACAAAAGAAGAAAACACATAGCGCGGATCAAGTTTTGCACCAAAGCTGTCCATAACCCCCTTGGAAGAGGCGCGCGATTTGGCAGTTGAAGGAGACCCAGCGCCATCGGCTGACGGCAGCTCAACACCGTCACGGGCGGTGATGACTTCAATCGCAAGAACGCTGTCATTTTCTTTGGCAAAAAAGTCGCGGATTTTCCCCGCATAATGACGGCGGACCCAGTCGCGAATAAAGGGCGTGCGGGCCGCAATCGTCACAGTACCGTTATCCACCGCGACAAATTCAAGGTTCTTCAGCCAAGACTCATACGCGTCCTTGCCGAACTCTGCCCTTAAATAGTCTTGGATTTTCCCCCACTGCTTATCCTTTGGCCCTTCTTTACGTATTGCGCCTTGCTTATCTGCCATTTGGCCCCCTGTACTCACAAACTATCTCCCTCATGACAGCACCAACGCCCCCGTTGATTGAATTATATAAATGGCTGCAAAGAACCCTAGGTACAGCGCGTCAGCGTCCGGCTCGGCTTAACCCCCCCTCAGGATCAGGCCCCGTCTAGCTACTTCATGTCACGTACCCCGAAATAAATCGAGACCAAGACAGTGTAGAAATTTCGACTTGGTCGCATGTGCGAGATAGAAAATTTAACGACCCCGATAGACCCTTTCAACTGATTCATTCAGCGACAGGAAAAAGAATCGGGGGTCGCAGTATGCCGATGCACAAGCAGCTACTAAATCTGGGTCAAGAATTTTTTTTCCACCAGATATTGAAATTATCAGCCGCCAAAAAAGAAAAAGTCCACACCATTTGGGTGTGAACTTTCATGTTTTCTGGTCGCTGTCGGCAGCGAATCGATCAACTTGATTCGCCAGACATTGAAACTAATTTGATTAAGCGCCGAGGCTCTTAACCCGCTTTGACAAGCGAGAGATTTTACGTGAAGCGGTGCTTTTATGCAGAACACCCTTGGTCACGCCACGGGCGATTTCGGGCTGTGCTGCTTTAAGCGCTTCCTGAGCGACGCTCTGGTCGCCAGATTCGATCGCTGTTTCCACAGACTTCACAAATGTGCGGATACGGCTGCGGCGGGCCTTGTTGACCTCTGCGCGGGCGTCGTTTCTGCGAATTCGTTTTTTTGCTTGCGGTGAATTTGCCATTCTTAAACCTATATAATGCCGGTACGTCCCGGGTTTCCTTAATCAGGGCCGCTGTATAACGGCCCACGGGGCGTTGGTCAACAACAAAGCGCGGTTTTCCCCCGAATAATAGCTGGACCGCAAATGCGCAGATTTATTGGTTTTTGAACTTGGGGCTGCGCTTTTCGATAAAGGCGGTCATGCCTTCCTTCTGATCTGCCATGGCGAAGGTGGAATGGAACACGCGGCGTTCGAATCGGATGCCTTCCTGTAGCGTGGATTCATAGGCCATATTTACGCATTCCTTGGCCATCATCACCGCAGGCAAAGACAAGTCTGCAATGCCTTGCGCCATTGTGATAACATCATCCAACAAGTCATCTGCTGGAACAACACGACTGACTAGCCCGGCCCGCTCGGCCTCGGCCGCATCCATCATGCGCCCTGTCAAGATCATCTCCATCGCCTTAGATTTACCCACCAAACGGGTCAAACGCTGGGTGCCCCCGGCGCCGGGAATGGTCCCGATCTTGATTTCTGGCTGGCCAAATTTTGCGGTGTCGGCACAGATAATCATATCGCACATCATGGCAAGCTCGCAGCCGCCGCCAAGCGCATAGCCCGCGACTGCGGCAATAACAGGCTTGCGGCACCGCGTGACTTCTTCCCAGTTGGCGGTAATCAGCTGACCTTGATAGGCATCCATATATGATTTAGGGGCAAATTCCTTGATGTCTGCCCCCGCGGCAAAGGCGCGCTCGCTACCCGTCAGAACAATTGCCCCAACATCATCATCCTGTTCAAAGGCCTGCAACGCTTCTGTCAGCTCATTGGCCAAGGTGTCGCTCAGCGCGTTCAGCGCATCCGGGCGATTAAGCGTAATAATGCCAACAGCATCATTTTTATCCACAAGAATAGTTTCATAGGCCATGCGCCAGATCCTTTTCATATATATTCAGCGGGGTGGCATCTTCCTAACCCCAAATGGAAGAATTGCAAAGAAAAACCAGAGTGGGTATTGGACTAATGAACCGCTGGATATAGCGACACCCTGATCGTCAAGGTTGGGGCTGTACCCGCAAACGCCAATTCAAGCCGCTCCCCCTGATGGGTGAACAGCATGGAACCGCTGGCTTGGTGTTCCGGGTCATATTGCCAACCAAGTTGAATAAGCGATTCGCGGTAAAAGGCGGCAGCAGCCTCTCTCGAGGCATCCCCAATAAGGCTCCCCTCCAAAATGCGGCCATCCGCCTTATCAAAGACCACAAGACTGTCGGCTTGCTCGGCAAAGCCCGCCATCACGGGAAAACCTGCGATATAATCCGATATGCCTTGTGCCCGCACAGGGGCCACCACGGCCAAAGGAATCGCCATCGAAATAAGAATGAATTTGCAAAATGATTTGATCATGTCCCTAGACTATCCTAGCGCTGGCAGGATGGGCAATAGAAAGTGGCGCGGCCACCCTGAACATCCCGACGGATCGTGTCATCGCACCCTGCATTCAGGCAGTCTGCACCATCTCGGCCGTAAACCTTAAACGCGTGTTGAAAATAGCCAAGCTCGCCATCCACCTGTGCATGATCTTTTAAGGTCGAGCCGCCGGCCTCAATCGCCTCGCGCAGGACATTTTTTATCTCCCCCGCAAGCTGGTCGAGCCGGGCAGCGGAGACCTTGCCGGCTTTGCGGCGCGGGTGAATACCAGCCCGGTAAAGCGATTCGGAGGCATAGATGTTCCCAACCCCCACCACCACAGCCTGATCCATGATCGCCTGTTTGATGCTGGTGGCGCGCCTGGCGAAGGCCTCCTTCAAAACGGGTCCCGAAAAATGATTGGACAGCGGTTCCGGCCCCAGGGCCTTTATCAGGCGGTGGCCATCCAATGCCCCGGGCAGGACATGATGAAGCGAGCCAAAGCGCCGCGCATCATTAAAGACAATTTCATGTCCCGCGTCTGTGACCAGCAGGAAATGGTCATGTTTTTCCTCGCCCCTTGGTAATTGGTCCGCGGGTGTAATACTGACCCGCCCCGACATCCCCAAATGCCATAATATATGCCCCTGATCCGCACCCGAGGCATCGTCAAGATCAAGCACGATATATTTTGCCCGGCGCCAGACCCGGCGCACATGGGTGCCCTGAACATGGTCTTCAAAGTCCAGTTCGACGGGCCAGCGCAAACGACGTTCAAACACAGTCACACGGTCCAGGCGCGCGCCGGTGATCACCGGGGACAACCCCCGGCAAACGGTTTCAACTTCTGGTAATTCTGGCATAAACCCCCCGGCCACATCCTGTTTGTCTGTCTTATAAATGACGACAAAACTGTATAACAGGTATATAGATCAAGGTCATAAAGTTTGATTGAATTCAAGGGCCGGACCAGAGCAGGAAAATGACCGAAAATAGCAGCACGAGCGAAACCAGTCACTTTGGTTTCAAAGAAGTTCCCGCCGCGGAAAAAGCGGGCATGGTGAAAGGCGTGTTTGAGAATGTCGCCGCACGCTATGACATTATGAACGATGCCATGAGCGGGGGGCTGCACCGACTGTGGAAAGCCAGCCTGATCGACCAATTGGCGCCTAGACCCGGGATGCGCTTTTTGGATGTTGCCGGTGGGACCGGCGATATTGCCTTTCGCATTCATGATAAAATTCTGGCAAGAGCACCGGAGACACCAACGGACATCACTGTCTGTGACATCAATGAAGCGATGCTGGCTGAGGGCCGCAACCGCGCCATCGACAAAGGGGTGCTCTCCGGCATCAATTGGATTTGTGGCGATGCGGAAAAACTACCCATTCCATCAGGTACCATGGATGCTTATACGATTGCCTTTGGCATTCGCAATGTCACCAATATCCCCAATGCCCTCAAAGATGCGTACCGAGTCCTACGCCCGGGCGGGCGATTTCTCTGCTTGGAATTTTCCCACGTGGATGAACCCATCCTGCGCCAGATCTATGAACGCTATTCCTTTGACGTCATCCCCGAACTGGGCGGCCTGATTGCAGACGATAAAGCCTCCTATCAATATCTGGTGGAAAGCATTCGCCAATTCCCCAAACAATCCGCCTTTGCCAAGATGATCGAAGCGGCAGGATTTGAAAAGGTCAGCCACCGCAACCTGTCGGGCGGCATCGTCGCCATCCATAGCGGTTGGAAAATTTAGGGCGAGGGACCTGCCATCTTTTCCGCGATGAAACATATCTTCCGACTGATTAGCGTTATTCGTCTGCTGGCCATCTATGATGCGCTGGCACCGCTACAGCCCATGGCGCGGGGCCTGCCCTTATTGCGCATGGCCATGGCCTTGATGCGATTGACCCATCTGCGGAAAAAAGACCGCGACTTATCCGATGGTGCACGACTGGCCCGGGCCCTGCGCCACCTTGGCCCTGCCTTTATTAAACTGGGGCAAACCCTCGCCACGCGCCCCGATCTTGTCGGCGACGAATTGGCCGAGGAGCTGTCCATGTTACAGGACAGCTTGCCGCCCTTTGATGAGGAATGTGTTCTGACCGCCATCGCAGAGGAATTGGGCGTACCCTTGAGCGAGGCCTTCAGCAGCTTCGACAGCGAACCCATCGCCGCCGCATCTGTGGCGCAGGTCCATTTCGCCACTACTTTGGATGGCCAAGACGTTGCGGTCAAAATCCTACGCCCCGGTATCAAACGCCAGTTCGAGCGCGATATTTCAACATTCTATTGGGTGGCGCGAATTTTTGAGCGCGCCTCGTCAGAGATGCGCCGTCTGCGCCCCGTCGATATCGTCGCAACCATGGAAGCCAATATCAAATTAGAAACCGATTTGATGATGGAGGCCGCTGCGGCGGGCGAGCTGGCCGATAATATGGCGGGTTTTGAAGGATACCGTGTGCCGCGTGTCATCTGGGCACTCACCACGCACCGGATTCTCACCACCGAACGCATCATCGGCATCCCCATTGGCAACCGAGAGGCGCTGGTGAAAGCTGGGCACGATACGTCAAAACTGGCGCGCACCATTGTCAGCGCCTTTTTGCGCCAAAGCATTCAACATGGTTTTTTCCATGCGGACCTGCATCCCGGCAACCTATTTGTCGAAGCTGACGGCACCATTGTCGCGGTGGATTTTGGCATCATGGGTCGGCTTGATGAAAATTCACGACGCTTTTTGGGGGAAATTCTGTGGGGCTTTCAAAAACGTGATTATAGGGGCGTGGCGCAGGTGCACTTCGATGCAGGCTACGTGCCAGAAAGTGAATCAATTGATCTGTTCGCGCAAGCCCTGCGTGCCATTGCAGAGCCGATCATTGACCGCCCTATTCGCGATATATCATTCGGCCACCTCTTTGCGCAATTACTGGCCACCACCCGGCGGTTTTCCATGCAGACCCAGCCCCAGCTTTTAATGTTGCAACGGTCCATGGTCATGGTCGAAGGTTTGGCATTAATGCTTGATGATGATGCCAGCATGTGGGCCTTATCACGGCCCGAGTTGGAACGCTTCTTTATCAAGCAACATAAGTTGCCCGGTATATTTGGTGACTTGACCATGAAAATGCCTGAATTAGGCTCGCTATTCTCTTCCTTGGTAGAACGTTACAAAAGCACACGCGATGGCAAAAGACCCGGCGCCAAAGACCTGCGCAGCCTCATAGCTGAATTGGCAGCGCTGGTGATATTAAGCTTGATCGCCGCCATATTACGGCCACCCTCCAAGCCTTAAAGAGTTTGATATGTTTTGCCGGTGCGAAGAAGCTGAGGTAGAACAGGGAACGCACAGAACAATCGTGATTTTTACACATAGGGAAACCATGCTTCAAGGGCGCAACATATTGGTCATCATCGGCGGCGGGATCGCTGCCTATAAGGGTCTAGAATTGATCCGACTGTTTAAGGCTGCGGGTGCGCGAGTACGCGCGATCCTGACCGAAGGCGGCAGCGAATTTGTTACCCCCCTATCGGTCGCCAGCCTGACCGGTGAAAAAGCTTATACAGAACTATTCTCGCTAACCGACGAGGCCGAAATGGGCCATATTCGCCTTGCCCGCGAAGCCGACTTAATTGTGGTCGCACCCGCCACCGCCAACTTGATCAAACGTATGGCCCAAGGCGAAGCCACCGACTTGGCCAGCACCACACTGCTGGCGGCGGACGGTGATGTCATGATTTGCCCGGCGATGAATGCAGAAATGTGGGCCAAACCATCAACCCAACGTAACCTGAAGACCCTCCGGGATGATGGCGTCATACAAATTGGCCCCGGCGAAGGCGCGCTGGCCTGTGGCGAAGTGGGTCTGGGCCGACTGGCGGAACCGGCGGACATTCTTGATGCGGTCATCAGCTATTTCACAGGGCAGGACAAACCCTTATCCGGCAGACGCGCCATTGTCACCGCCGGGCCAACCCATGAGCCCATCGACCCGGTGCGCTATATCGCCAACAGATCCAGCGGCAAACAAGGCTATGCCATTGCCAGCGCGCTGCAGGAACTCGGCGCTGAAACCATTCTGGTCAGCGGTCCCACCGCCCTCGACGCGCCCAAAGGTGTGACCATGATACGCGTTGAAACCGCGCAAGAAATGTTCGATGCGGTTCAAGACGCCCTGCCCGCCGACATCGCCGTCTGCGTTGCCGCCGTTGCCGACTGGCGGCCAGTTGCTGCACATAGCGACAAATTAAAAAAAGGGACTGGGGGCGATGCAGCCGAGCTGAAGCTCACAGAAAATCCTGACATCCTTAAATCTATTTCTCATGATCCACAGCGCCCCAAGCTGGTGATCGGCTTTGCTGCCGAGACCAGCAATATGATCGACCATGCCCGTGATAAGCTGGCGCGCAAAGGCTGTGATTGGATCATTGCCAATGATGTCTCACCCGCCAGCAGTTCGGTTCAGGGCGGGGCGATGGGCGGAGACCGCAATGCCCTGTCGATTGTGACCAAAGACGATATTGAAAATTGGCCCGCTGCCAGCAAGACGGCGTTGGCGCAAAAACTATCCCGTAAAATTGCCCACTACATCAACACGTAAGCGAGTCGGATACACTATGAGCGCAACAAACGTAACGATCGAATTGAAATGGCTGCCGCATGGCGAGGGTTTCGCCACCCCTTCATACGAAACACCGCAAAGTGCGGGCATGGACTTGCCCGCCGCACTGGCAGAGGGGGAAACATTAACCCTAGCCCCCGGCGAAAAAGCGATGGTGCCCACCGGCATGACGATGGCTTTGCCCGCTGGTTTTGAAGCGCAGGTGCGACCCCGGTCCGGTCTGGCGGCAAAAAATGGCATCACCGTCCTGAACACGCCCGGCACCATTGATGCGGATTATCGGGGTGAGGTGAAGGTGATCTTAATTAACCTCGGCCAAGACGCGTTTTCTGTCACCCGGGGTATGCGCATCGCCCAAATGATCATTGCGCCCGTCACACAGGCCAAATGGGCACTGGTTGAGACATTAGACAGCACGGAGCGGGGCACCGGGGGGTTTGGCTCGACCGGCGTGGGATGATTTGAATGGAGCTCACTGACGAACAGCTTGATCGCTATGCCCGCCACATCATCCTGAAAGAGGTTGGTGGCAGCGGACAGAAAAAGCTGCTCGCCGCCAAGGTTCTTGTAGTCGGCGCCGGGGGGCTTGGTGCACCCGTACTGATGTATTTAGCGGCCGCAGGGGTTGGCACCCTTGGCATTGTCGATGACGATGATGTGGCGCTCTCCAACCTGCAACGCCAAATCATCCATGATACAGATGCCGTCGGAACCGCCAAAACCGAAAGCGCCCGTGCCGCGATCGCGCGCATCAATCCCGATGTTCGGGTTATTTTGCATCACCAGCGCCTAGATGACACCAACGCCGCCGAGATTATCGACGAATACGATGTGGTCGCCGATGGTTGCGACAATTTCAAAACCCGCCTGACGGTCAATGCAGCCTGTATCAAAACCAAGACACCATTGGTCTCCGCCGCCCTCAGTCAATTTGATGGACAATTGGCCACTTTTAGACCCTTTGAGCAAAGCGAAGACGGCGAGGCTTTGCCATGCTATCAATGTCTCGTCCCCGAACTGCCCGAGGACGAAGAGCGCGGCACCTGTGCCGAGCAAGGTGTTTTAGGGGTCGTTGCAGGTATTTTAGGCACAATGCAGGCAGGCGAAGTGATTAAAGAGATATTGACCATAGGCACCAGTCTTAAGGGCAAGCTTTTGCTATATGATGCGCTTGACGTTCGCAGCCGCATCATCAAATTACCGCGCGACCCCGCTTGTAAGGCCTGTGGAGACAGCTGAGATAATATGAAACGAAGTCGCACATATATGGTTATGGCGCTTCTGCTTTTAATGGCAGGGGTGGGGGCACCCGCGTCTTCACAAACCGTATTTCGCGACCAGCAATCGGTGGGGCCTTCCGGCTTGACCATTCCCCGCTTCGTGTCACTTTCAGCCAGTGAAGCCAATCTGCGCACCGGCCCGGGGGAGCGCTATCCAATCCTGTGGGTTTTTGTCCGCCGGGGCACGCCCTTGGAAGTCACCGCCGAATATGGCGCGTGGCGGCGCGTGCGTGACCATGATGGAACGATCGGCTGGATGCATTCGGCACTGTTATCTGGAACCCGCACTGGATTGGTCACGGGCTCGTTACGCACATTTTATTCAAACCCCAGCAATGGATCAAACGCTGTCTTACGCGCCGAGCCCGGCGTCATGGGCACCATCGAAACTTGCCGGGAAGGCTGGTGTATGCTGGATGTCCGCGGCATCAGCGGCTGGTTGCCCCAAGAGCACTTCTGGGGCACGTATTTCAATGAAGAATTTGAATAAACAGGGCGACGCCGCCTGATTAATCGCCCGTAGCAATACGGTCGACCAATTCCTTAACCGTTGGCACAAACCCGTTCGAGTAAAATGGGTCCGTTGCGAAATTATAGGCGTTATGTCCTGCAAACATCAGGTTATGTTCAACCGAGCCACCGTGGGCGATATCCTGCAACGTCTTTTGAATACAGAAACTGCGGGGGTCAGCCTTGCGGCCCGTCGAGTTTTTCTCGTTATCGGCCCAATTGGAAAACTTGCATTGGGACAAACAACCCATGCAGGCCACCTGATCGTTGCGAATGTCATCGCGCGATTCTGGTGTAACAAAGACAATCGTGTCATCTGGCGTCTTCAGAATTTCTGTAAAACCAGCATCATGCCACGCTTTGGCCCGTGGCGCGTCGGCGGCAGCCACAAACATTTTTCGCCCGCGTGGGCCAAATTCTAATGCCTCAGTCAAGTCACCCTGTGGTGAAACGGAAAACGGAATTTGACGCTCCGAACGCGCTTCAAGATCGCGGAGGTAATCATTATGCACCGCAGACGAATAAAACCCCGTCGGCGAAAAGCGGTGCAAAAGGATATCCCCCTCTTTCAATGTCAGAAGACGCGCTTTCCATTCCTCGGAAATCGGGCTTTCTTTGGTCAGGAGAGGACGGGTGCCAAACTGAAACGCAATCGGGCCCAGTTCGTCATTATCGATCCAATCTTCCCAGTCACGCAGGTACCAAACACCGCCCGCCATAACAATCGGCACATCGCCGAGGCCACATTCGCGCATAACATCGCGCAACTGTTTAATCCGTGGGTATGGGTCTTCTGGTGACAGAGGGTCTTCGCTGTTGGAAAGACCATTGTGCCCCCCCGCAAGCCAAGGGTCTTCATAAACAACGGCACCAAGGAAGTCAGCAAATTTATTATAAGCCCGCTTCCAAAGCGCACGAAACGCACGTGCCGAAGATATAATGGGGTAGTAATGAACACCGTAACTTGAGGCGATTTCAGCAAGTTTATACGGCATACCGGCACCGCACGTTACGCCATCAACCATGCCCTTGGTGCGTTCTAAAATGCCCTTAAGAATGGTTTCAGCGCCGCCCATTTCCCAAAGGATATTGATATTCAAAGCACCACGGCCACGACGAATATCGTGCGCCTTTTGAACCTGAGCAACACCACCTGCGATGCCATATTGGATCAATTCCTGATGGCGTTCACTGCGGGTGCGGCCATGATAAATCTGCGGAATGATGCCGCCCTGTTTATCATAAGAATCAGCATTCACCGCCGAAACCGTGCCAACCCCACCAGCTAGTGCCCATGGACCAGACGAGGCTCCGGACGACACAGCAACACCCTTGCCCCCTTCGATAAGGGGCAAGAGTTCCTTGCCCGCCATGCGTATGGCGTTAACTGCTTTCATCCCGGAGCGCTCCTCTGCCTCGAATCCAATTGGTCAGGGTGTAGACGACCAAGCCTGATAACTTAGTCACCTTTACCTTTGCGGGGCGGACGCGTGTCCTCCAGCTCCTCACCCGTTTCCTGATTTACCAGACGCATGGACAGGCGAACCTTACCACGAGGGTCAACTTCAAGAACCTTCACCTTAACGTCGTCGCCTTCTTTGACCACATCTTCAACCGCATTGACGCGCTCAGACGCCAGCTCAGAGATGTGCACAAGACCATCGCGACTGCCAAAGAAATTCACAAAAGCGCCAAAGTCCATGACCTTAACCACTTTACCTTCGTAAATGACGCCAACTTCTGGCTCGGCGGCGATATCTTGAATCCACGCGTAAGCGGCATCAATAGCCTCGGCTGAGGAGGAGGAAACCTTAATGGTCCCATCGTCATCGATATCCACTTTAGCACCGGTTGTTTCGACGATCTCGCGGATAACCTTACCACCAGAACCAATAACTTCCCGGATCTTCTCTTTGTTAATCTGGAAAGTTTTGATCTTCGGTGCGTGTTCGGACATTTCTTCGCGCGCACCCGTCAAAGCCTTGGCCATTTCGCCGAGGATGTGCAAACGCCCACCCTTAGCTTGTTCCAAAGCTTTCTGCATGATCTCAGCGGTAATACCAGCGATCTTGATATCCATCTGCAAAGAGGTCACGCCTTCTTCGGTGCCGGCGACTTTAAAGTCCATATCACCAAGGTGATCTTCGTCGCCCAAGATATCAGACAGAACCGCATAGTCGCTGCCTTCCATAATCAAGCCCATGGCAATGCCAGAAACCGGACGCGTCAAGGGAACACCCGCATCCATCATCGCAAGGCTGGAGCCACAAACAGATGCCATAGAACTGGAGCCGTTGGATTCGGTAATTTCTGACACGATGCGGATAGTATACGGGAAGGCTTCCTTGCTCGGCAACGTTGCCCGTACAGCCCGCCACGCCAATTTACCATGGCCAATCTCACGACGACCAACAAACCCAACACGCCCAGCTTCACCCACTGAATAAGGTGGGAAGTTATAATGCAGAAGGAAGTTTTCGCGGTAGCTCCCCTCCAGCGCATCGATGATTTGCTCGTCATCGCCGGTTCCCAATGTGGTCACCACAAGCGCCTGTGTTTCACCGCGGGTGAACAAAGCAGACCCATGCGAGCGGGGCAGAACGCCAACTTCACATTGGATCTGACGAACTTGATCCAAGGCACGTCCATCAATGCGTGAACCATCTTTCAGGACCGCACCGCGAACGATATCTTTTTCAAGCTTTTTCAACACCTTGCCAATGTCTTCGATGACGCTGGCTTCAGCATCTTCAAAGGCCGCATAAACCTTATCTTTGGCAGCGCCAATCGCGCCAACGCGGTCTTGCTTCTGCGTAATGCTATAGGCCGCGCGCAGGTCAGCTTCGGCGATATCCGCAACTTTGGCCTTCAATTCGCTCATGTCCGGCGCTTCTGGCATCGCCCAAGGTTCTTTCGCACACGCCTCAGCCAATTCAATGATCATGTCCATAACGGGCTGCATCTGTTCGTGGCCATACATAACCGCGCCGAGCATAATCTCTTCGCTCAGCTCTTTGGCTTCTGATTCGACCATCAAAACAGCGTCTTTGGTCCCTGCAACAACTAAGTCTAGCTGGCTATCTTCAAGCTGGCTCGGCACAGGGTTCAACAGGTATTCACCGTCCTTATAGCCAACGCGTGCGGCACCAATCGGCCCCATGAACGGCAGACCGGAAATCGTGAGGGCAGCACTGGTCCCAATCATCGCAACCACATCTGGGTCATTCTCAAGATCATGGCTGAGAACTGTCGCAATGATTTGCGTCTCGTTCAAAAAGCCTTCTGCGAACAGCGGGCGGATTGGGCGGTCGATCAAGCGACAGGTCAGCGTTTCTTTTTCATTCGGACGACCTTCGCGCTTGAAAAAGCCCCCAGGGATTTTACCTGCTGCGTATGTCTTTTCCTGATAGTTAACGGTCAGCGGGAAAAAGTCCTGACCGGGGCGCATGGAACGCGCGGCAACGGCGGTAACCAAGACGATGGTTTCACCATAGGTGACCAGTACGGCGCCGTCAGCCTGACGCGCAACGCGACCTGTTTCGATTGTTAGCGGACGTCCGCCCCAAATAATTTCTTTCTTATGAATATCAAACATATTTTACCTTCTTAGACCCTTTGGTCTTCTATAGGTCCTTTGCCTCTTTCAAGTTAAAGGACCCCCTTACGACGGTGAGGGCCACTTGGCCCCTACTGTCTGGCAACAACCCTTTGCTGTTGCTCTTTCTTATGTAAGGCCGCCCCATTGCGGCCCTATCATATCTGACAATATAGTCATGTTCTTTATCAGGCAGCCGTGCTGACCTGAAAATGCTGAGGGCCGGCACCGCGCAGGTGCCAGCCCCTCAATTCTTACTTACGCAGGCCAAGCGCCTTAATAAGTTCCTGATAACGCGCTTCGTCTGTCTTTTTTAGATAGTCCAAAAGACTGCGGCGTTTATTGACCATTTTCAACAGGCCGCGCCGGGAGTGGTTATCTTTTTTATGATCTTTAAAATGTTCTGTCAGGTTGGAAATCCGTTCGGACAAGATAGCAACCTGAACTTCAGGCGACCCTGTGTCGCCGTCTGTTTTGGCAAATTTCTTTACCAGTTCTTTTTTACGTTCAACTGTAACCGACATCGGTCAACTCCTTTATTTCAAATTAAACACGCGTTTGGGCTGCACTTTTGTCTCGTCTGCGTCCGCGATCGCGATTAACTCGCCATCGCTCAGTAAAACAACCGTGCCCCGATTGTCCGTTGACGGGGGAAGTGATCGACCCATTCGTACAAGGTCTGCCTCCTGTTCTGTAATGGCCAGAGCCGGGATGTCGTCCAGCGCGGTCAATACGGGAATCAGCCTGTCAACAGCGCGCGCAATATGGCCCAAATCAATTGGTAAAGCTAGTGAAATCGCATGTTTTAGCGAAAAAGGCCCGACCCGGCATCGACGCAGTTTTTCAACATATGCAACGGTCCCTAAACGCGCGGCAATATCCCGGGCAAGCGAGCGGATATAAGTCCCCTTACCACAGGTTGTCCTAAAGCTGGCTTCTCGGTATTTTTCCGAAACCCCATCAAGGCTTAGCGCATGAATTGTGACGTTCCTTGGCTTCAGTTGAACGTCCTCACCTCTGCGGGCCAAATCATAGGCGCGCTCTCCATCGACTTTAATGGCCGAAAAAGCTGGTGGAATTTGCTGAATTTCCCCCACAAATTCCGGCAACACGGCGCGAATTTCCTCAGCCGTTGGGGTCACATCAGACGTCGCCGTCACCTGGCCCTCGCGGTCGATGGTGGTTGTCTCTTCGCCCCAGCGTACTGTGAACTCATATTCCTTCGTGGAATCAACAATATAAGCCATTGTTTTCGTAGCTTCGCCCAAACCAATGGGTAAAATACCCGTGGCCAATGGATCAAGGGTGCCCGCATGACCAACCTTTTGTGGGTTCAAGGCCTTCTTCACCACGCGCACAACATCGGTTGATGTCATGGCCTCTGGTTTATCAAAAACCAGCCAGCCATCAATTTTGGTGCCTTTTTTGCGTTTTCCCATTTTATGAAATTTCAGTTCGGATAAAAATTATTTTTCTTCGCCGCCAAGGTCTCTCAACACATGCGACTGGGACAACAGGGCATTTATTTTTCCAGCTTCATCAAAACTAACGTCCATTTGAAACTTCAGCTTGGGCACATATTTCATGGCGACGCTTTTGCCCAATTGCCCGCGCAGAAAACCCGCCGATCGGTTAAGACCGTCTAGGACCTCTTCCCGCGTCTTATCACCAAGGGTTCCACCAAGAGGGTGCACATGAATGGTCGCATTACGTAGATCAGGGCTAACATCGGCACCCGTGACCGTAATTGACACGCCAGCCAGTGCAGGATCATGCACCATGCCCCGGCTTAAACACTCCGAGATTGCATGCCGCACCAATTCGCCCACCCGAAGAAGGCGAACACTGCGACCAGCTTGTTTCTCTTTGCTCATCAGGCCAGTTTACTTTTCTTTGAACATCCGGCGTGCCCCCAATTGGGGAGACGATAGCGGGGTCTAAAGCTTGCGCTCTTTTTCAATCAGCTCGTAAAACTCAAGATTGTCACCGGCTTTGATGTCCATGTGATTAACAAAGGTCACGCCACACTCGGTGCCCGCCTTAACCTCTTTCACATCGTCTTTAAAGCGGCGGAGGCTATCAACTTCGCCCTCATAGACCACAACATCATCCCGCAAGATACGCACCTTCACACCTGCACGGGCAACACCGTCCAAAACAATACAGCCCGCAGCCTTGCCAGCTTTACCTGCACTGAAGACATCTTTCACTTCGGCGAGGCCGATGGTTTCTTCATCAAATGCTGGTGGCAGACGGCCTTCCATCGCGGCGCGGATATGATCAACCAGATCATAAATAACCGAGAAGTACTGAATGGCAACGCCCTCATCAGCGGCTGATTTGCGAGCTTGGGCATTGGCGCGAACATTAAAGCCGATCACCGGAGCTTTTGAGGCCGCGGCAAGTGAAACATCCGATTCGGTAATGCCGCCGACGCCTACATGCAAAACACGCGCGCGAATTTCTTCATTGCCCAGTTTTTCAAGCGCCTGAACAATTGCTTCCGCGGAGCCCTGCACGTCCGCCTTGATCACAACTGGCAGTTCGTCCACTTCGCTGTCTTTCAACGCCGTAAACATATTTTCAATGGAAACGGCCGCGGTCATGCTGCGTTTTTTGCGAATTTGGTCGCGGCGATAGCTGACAATCTCACGGGCGCGCGCTTCGCTATCCACAACGGCAAAATCATCGCCCGCTGCGGGTGAGCCAGAAAGACCAAGGATTTCCACAGGTGTGGATGGGCCTGCCTGCTCAACATTTTCGCTCCGGTCATTAACCAGTGCCCGGGCCTTACCCCATTCAGGGCCAGCAACCACAATATCACCGACATTAAGTGTACCGCGACTAACAAGCAACGTCGCCACGGGGCCACGCCCCTTGTCCAACTTGGCTTCGATCACAACGCCCTCGGCACTGCGATCAGGGTTGGCTTTCAACTCCAAAAGCTCGGCCTGAAGCAAGATGGTTTCTTCAAGCTTTTTAAGCCCGGTCCCCTTCAGCGCAGAAATCTCTACATCCAGGGTATCGCCAGAGAATTTTTCAACAATCACTTCATGTTGCAGCAATTCATTGCGCACCCGATCCGGGTCCGCACCATCGCGGTCCATTTTGTTGATCGCAACAATCATCGGCACTTCGGCCGCCTTGGCATGATGGATCGCTTCAATTGTTTGCGGCATAATGCCATCGTCTGCTGCAACAACCAAAATGACCAAGTCTGTCGCATGCGCGCCACGCTGACGCATTTGCGTAAATGCTTCATGGCCCGGTGTATCAAGGAAGGTGATCACTTGGCCATCTTCCATATGTACCTGATAAGCCCCGATATGCTGCGTGATGCCGCCAGCTTCACCCGCCACAACATCCGTTTTACGCAGGGCATCCAACAGTGATGTTTTACCGTGGTCAACATGGCCCATAACTGCAATAACAGGCGCTCTCGGCTGCATATTCTCAGTCACATCCTCTTCGCCGACCAAGCCAATCTCAACATCAGATTCGCTCACCCGTTTGATGGTATGACCCAATTCGGTTGCGACCAGTTCCGCAGTATCCTGATCAATCGATTCGTTGATGGTTGCAAGAACCCCCATATTCATCAGAACCTTGATCACCTCAGCCGCGCGTTCGGCCATCCGGTTGGCAAACTCCTGAACCGTAATATTTTCTGGTACGATCACTTCGCGCGGACGCTTAGCGCCCGAATCAGCGGCTGAACCTTGGCGTTTTTTCGCTTGGGCGCGTTTCAGAGCTGCCAATGAACGTGGGCGCGGCCCATCGCCGCCCGACAGCGCATTTGCAACCGTCAGCTTACCGCTGCGACGGCGCTCATCCCCTTTAATGACCCGGCGCGACGCGGTTTTCTTCTCGTCGTCTTTCTTGCGCTGCCGTGCCTCTTCTTCCTCTTTTAACTTGCGCGCTTCAAGCTCGCGCTTTTTCTTACGCGCATCGTCTTCAACCTGGGTCGATGCTTCAACAGCGGCCTGTTCAGCCTCAGCAATTTTCTGCTCGGCTTCCTCTTCGGCCTTTCTTTTGGCTTTCGCCGCTTCGCTGGCGCGGCGTTCGGCGGCTTCGCGGGCCACTTCTTCGCGCTCCTTGACCTCGCCGACCTCGCGCTCGCGCTTGGCTTCGGACGCCTTCATGCGTTCTGCTTCAGCTTGACGAATCGCCTCTTTCAGCGCCTCGGCACGGGTGTCACGTTCGCTGCTTGTTAGGCTGGCCTCAGCTTCGGTTTGAGGGGGGGTCGCAACAACTGGGGCCTCCTTCTCAACAGTCGGGGTGGCACCGTCTTCTTTCTTCACCAGCTTGCGCCGCTTGCGCTCGACAACAACGGGCTTAGAGCGACCATGGCTAAAGCTTTGGCGCACCTTTCCCGTCTCCACGCCCTTGGAGGCGCCAAGCGTTCCACGATTTGACATCGACAGTTTACGGCCTTCGCTCATATATCTTATCCAACTCCACCCATTCAACCGAGAACGGGACTGTTATTCCTCACCATTTATGTTCACAAGCCTTGATCGGTCAAAGACCTTTATCGACTTGCGCGCCACCAATGGTATCGATGGCTTTACCCCGGAACTTGGCAAGCCGCAAGGCCTCGTCCAAAAATCCCTTCGTTGCGTTCATGTCCGTCAAGACGCCATGAACAAAATTTGCCTGCCCCGTTGCCCCTGACAACGCGTCCCGGTCAAATATCCTAATGACCGGAATGGGCCTATCTTGTGCCGCGGCAAGGCCCAACATTTTCTTTCGCCCATCCTCACCAGCGTCGCTTGCCTCAACCATAGCACAAACATCGCCGCCCCGCAGGGCCTTTGCCACCTTTTCATACCCGCTGGTCAATTTACCAGCTGCGCGCATCAAACCCAGTCGCGCCAAAAGGCCTTTTTCCATCAAGCCCGTCATCCGACCAATCAAGTCGTCTGCCGTGTCATCCAACCGGACCTTATGTCCAAACTGGTGACTGGCTTTTCCCGCCAGCTTGGCCAGTGCGCCGGGGCCGTAAAACAATTCAGCGTCCGCCGTGACCCAAATACCGCGTCCGGGCAGTTTCGCCGCCAAATCCGGCACGAGGACACCATCAGGGCCTGCAACAAAGCGGATCATATCGATGGCCGGGCCAGAGTTTCCGCTTAGCGCACAGGTACGGATTCTGTTTTTACCGGCCATCTTCACTTAACCCACCCAGCTTTTCAGCCTCCTTACGCCTTCTCTGCCTCAGTGTTGTCCGCAGTGTTGCCAGCACCGTCAGCAGCCTCTTCGCCCTCTGATGCAGCCGCAGCAGCGAGTTTGTCGGCATCTGCTGCCAGATCTTCTTCGGTGACCCAGCCAACTAGCTTCCGCGCCGTCATAATCATATCGCTCGCATCCGCTTCTTCCAGATCAAAGCGTTTGAACAGGCCATCTTCTGACGAGGTCAGCTCATCCGCGGCAAAGCCCGCAAAATCTTCAAGGCTTTTCACGTCATTCTCACCCAGCACAACCATCATTTCAGGGCTAAGGCCCTCGATCTGGAGCAGATCATCACTGACACCCATCTCTTTACGCTTTTCATCCGCCGCGCGGTGGCGACTTTCAATGGCATCAAGGGCGCGGCGCTGTAATTCAACCACAAGGTCCTCGTCCAAGCCTTCGATAGCGAGTAATTCATCTGGCTCAACATAAGCCACTTCTTCCAATTCGCTAAAGCCCTCAACCACCAAAAGCTGAGCAAGGGTCTCATCCACATCCAGCGCGGTCGTGAACATCTGAGTTTGAACAACAAACTCTTGCTGACGACGTTCAGATTCCTCGGCTTCGGTTAGGATATCAATGGTCCATCCCGTCAATTGCGACGCCAAACGTACATTCTGACCACGGCGACCAATCGCCAGACTAAGTTGGTCATCAGGCACCACAACCTCGATACGCTTGTTGTCTTCATCAAGGACAACCTTAACCACTTCGGCCGGGGCCAAAGCATTCACGATGAAGGTCGCAGGGTCCGGTGACCACTGAATGATATCAATTTTTTCGCCCTGCAATTCGCTGACCACGGCCTGAACACGGCTACCGCGCATACCAACACAGGCACCGACAGGGTCCACACCGCTTTCGTTAGACGTCACCGCAATCTTGGCACGACTGCCTGGATCACGCGCAACAGACTTAATCTCGATAATACCGTCATAAATTTCCGGCACTTCCTGAGCGAAAAGTTGCGCCATAAATTCATTGGCGGTACGGGACAAGAAAATTTGCGGCCCACGGGCTTCGCGACGAACCTCGAGAATATGTGCACGGAGGCGGTCATTCTGGCGCAAATGCTCCCGCGGGAGGCCCTGATCTCGGCGCATAATCGCCTCGGCATTGCCCAGATCAACAATCACATTGCCATATTCAACGCGCTTAATAACCCCGGTGATGATCTCACCTACACGGTCTTTATAATCATTATATTGACGTTCACGCTCGGCATCGCGCACTTTTTGTACAATGACCTGTTTCGCGGTTTGTGCCGCGATCCGGCCAAAGTCCATTGGCGGCAGGGGGTCTGCAATAAATTCACCCAATTCAACATCAGGCCGATCAAGCTGGGCAATCTTCAGGGAGATTTCCGTTGTCGGGTTCTCAACCTCTTCAACAACTTCCATCAATCGGAACAAGCGAATATCGCCATTGTCCGGGTCAATTTGTGCGCCAATTTCATTTTCCGCACCATATTTTGCGCGCGCTGCTTTTTGAATGGCTTCTTCCATGGCCTCAATCACAAGACCCTTGTCGATGCCTTTTTCCCGTGCGACCGCATCCGCAATCTGCAGCAGTTCCAGTCTATTTGCGCCAACGACCATTGCCATTGCCTTACTCCATCCTTGGTGGCCATTCAGATTTCAATTCAATCCAAGCGTGGCCAGGTTTTTTACCCAATATCAGTCGGCTTTTTTATCCGTCTGATTTTGCACTTTTTTCAACAGATCATCCGTCATGACCAATTTGGCCTTTTTCAGATCATCAAATTCCAATTCAATGTCACCCTCTTCCGTCGCCAAGAGCACCTTATCGCCTTCAAGCCCCTGCAAAATACCCCGGAAACGTCGTTGTCCGTCCTGTGCCATATTCAGCTCTAGCTTCACATCATATCCCGTATAGGCCGCAAAATCTTTGCGCCGCGTCAGGGGGCGATCAAGCCCGGGCGAGGAAACTTCAAGGACATATTCGCCGGATATAAGGTCCTCAACATCCAAAACCGTTGATATCTCGCGGCTCAGTTTCTCGCAGTCGCCGATCTCCATCGTGCCATCTGGCCGTTCGGCCAAAACCTGCAATGTGGGTCGGCCCGAACCACCAAAACTTAGGCGGACCAATTCATAGCCCAAAGATTCGGCAATTGGCCCAACAATAGCGCCCAGCTTTTCGTCCTGTGTCACCAGTCCCAACGTCTTTACCTCGCTCAAAACTTCACTTTCCACTGCCGGAAAAAGCCCACTGACCCATAACCAACAGACCCAATGGCGTTTAGCCAATAAAAAAGTGGGCGCCGGCCCACCTCAACTCGAATCCAGCAATGTAAGTACGAAGTAGGCTCCATATATACCCGGAGCCCGCCAAAATCAAGACGATAATAAAGATGGCCTTCAAATCGCCTGCGCAATGATTAGCAGATGATGACCGCTGCTATGCTGTGCGAACAAAGCGCAGATAAACAGGCGCAATTCCTTTGCCTTCCGCTTTCTTCTGATAACGGGTTTCCGGCCAGTCATCAGGGCGGGTGCGCCAGTCGTCTGCGCAGCGGGCAAGCCAGGTAAAATCGCGGCGACCATACATTTGCAACATCGTCCAGCGGGCGTAATTATAGTCATCCGTTGCAATCCGCAGTTCTGCACCCGGCCTCAACAAGCGCGCAAATAGATCCAGCCGCGCGGCGGAGACAAAACGCCGCCCCTCGTGACGCTTTTTCGGCCATGGGTCGGGGTGCAGCAGGAATATTCGGTCGAATGAGGCCTCTTTCAACGCGGGCAGAAATGGTCGCGCATCATCCGCCAAGACACGAAGGTTTTGTACCCCAGCCGCGTCAATGGCGGCACAAGCAGACGCGACGCCTGTTTCAAAAACCTCGCAGCCAATCAGTCCAACGCCGGGATGAGCTTCGGCCTGTGCCACAAGGTGCTCGCCTGCGCCAAAGCCAATCTCCAACCAATATTGATCAAACGTCTGATCCCAAAGACTTCTGGGGTCGATGACCGCTGTATCAGTTGGCGCAAAATCAATGCCGCACCTCGCCAAAACACGGTCCATCAAGGCACGACGCTGCGCAGACAAGGTCCGCCCCTTGCGGCGGCCATAAAAGCGAAGGCGCCGACCAGACTGATTGTCTCGCGGCGCCTGGCTATCTTGTGTCGTCGAAGACATGGGGTACCCCAAACGAAGAATGGCTAGAAAGCGCCCTTCAGCTGGTCAACGAGATCGGTCTTCTCCCAGCTGAAACCGCCATCGGCGTCTGGCGTGCGTCCGAAATGGCCATAGGCGGCCGTGCGCGCGTAAATGGGTTTGCTCAGGCCAAGATGCTCGCGAATGCCGCGCGGGCTAAGGTCTACACACTGCTGCAATATTGTGCTGAGGCGCGCTTCGTCTACCTGACCCGTGCCGTGCAGGTCGACATAAACAGAGAGAGGCTTTGACACGCCGATTGCATAAGAAAGTTGAATGGTACATTTCTCACCAAGACCCGCCGCCACAACATTCTTCGCCAAGTATCGCGCAACATACGCAGCAGACCGGTCCACCTTGGTCGGGTCCTTGCCAGAGAAGGCCCCGCCACCATGCGGCGCGGCACCGCCATATGTATCCACAATGATCTTACGACCCGTCAGTCCGGTATCGCCATCCGGTCCGCCAACGATAAATTGTCCCGTTGGGTTGACATAAAATTCGCTGTCATCACACATCCAGCCTGCTGGCAGAACATCAGTGACCACGCCGCGCACATATTCGCGCAGGTCACTGCCAGTAAAATCAGGTTGGTGCTGACTTGAAACCACTACAGATGTAGCCTTCACTGGCTTGCCGTCTTCATATAGCAAGCTGATCTGGCTTTTGGAATCGGGTTCCAGCCCAACCATGCCGCCCTCTTTACGGTCAGACGCCATACGGCGCAGAATTTCGTGAGAATAGGCCAACGGTGCTGGCATTAAACTGTCAGTTTCCGTACAGGCATAACCAAACATGATGCCCTGGTCGCCCGCCCCCTCATCTTTATTATCGCCAGCATCTACACCCGCGGCAATATCCGCAGATTGCGCGTGCACGTAGAACTGAAATTCTGCATCTTGCCAGTGAAAACCATCTTGCTCATAGCCAATGTCACGTACTGCTTCACGCGCTACTTGTTCCAGCGCATCCTGCGTAACTTCATCAGAGCCGCGCACCTCACCTGCTAAGATTATCCGGTTTGTCGTCACCATTGTTTCAACGGCAACGCGGGACATCGGATCTTTCGACAAATAGGCGTCCAAAACACTGTCTGAAATCCGATCCGCAACCTTGTCAGGGTGCCCTTCGGAAACTGATTCACTCGTAAAGTGATAAGTCCTCATCTGGTCTTTCTCTCTATTATTCATTCGGGTAGGTTTGCAAATAAAGGAATTCTGACCAGTTGACAACTGTTTAAAGCCGCGCCCTAATCCGAAGGGGTTTCTTCTGAAATAGCCTTGGCCACTTCATATATACGGCGCCTCACCTCAGCACTCGAGATTCCATAATAGGCGCGGAGCAAGTCTATTGTTTCACGCCGCGCCAACATATTCCCTGCAAAAGCCGCGCTACTATTTTCTTCTAGACCCCCATATTCGCCCTTGGCATCATCCGGCATATCTTCAAAAAAGAACGCCACAGGCACATCGAGAATACGGGAGAGTTTATATAATCGGCTAGAGCCAATTCGGTTAGCGCCGCGCTCGTATTTTTGTATCTGCTGAAACGTAAGGCCCAGCGCGGTGCCTAATTTTTCTTGGCTCATACCCAAAAGCGATCGACGCAATCGTACGCGTGCGCCTACATGAACATCTATCGGATCCGGCTTAGATACCATTTTAAACCCCCCAGTTTAAAAACAAATCTCACTCATGGGCTGGTTGGCTAGCCCCGCAATTTATCGACACCCTAGAATTACCGGAAATTAAAAACAACACAAAATCAATGATTTGGGTGATTAATGCCGCATTAACCATAGTTATTTCGCACAAAAACCAGCATAGGAAAGCGGCGACTATTTGTTTTTCACTCGGGGGTTGCTTTAATTGTCGCCACGCCGGGCGGGCATGGGCAAAGAGACATCTAGGACGCCCTCAACCCCCAGGTCTAACTTGGCGAGCACCCTGCCCCACGGGTCTATAACTGCGCTGATACCTGTAGCGGCCACGCGAACAAGACCAACCCCATCCTCCAACGCCCTAAACTGGGCAGCCTGTAAATGTTGCTTTGGGCCAGTACTTACACCGAACCATGCATCATTGGTGAGGTTCAAAAGCCAGTTCGGCCGAGCATCCCCCTCATAATCCGCTGGGAATATCACTTCATAGCAAATAAGTGGCGCATAGGCCGGCAACCCCGGCACCGCAAGCACCCGTTGGCGCGGCCCAGCGCTATAATCGCTTGAGCCATAGGTGAGCTTTTCAAGACCGGCCCTCGATAACAAGTTGCGGAGAGGTAGATATTCGCCAAATGGCACCAGATGCGCCTTGTCGTAGGTCGCCAAAATCTCCCCCGCCGCGCTCAATTGATACATGCTGGTATAATATAGAGGCTCATCCCCGGCCTGTTCGTCGGCCTCGACACGCGGCGCCCCAGTGATCAACTGCGCCTCAGACCCCAGCCTCTGCATCAGCACTCTCTGAAGGTCAGTATCGTCCAAATAATAGGTCAAAGCTGCCTCGGGCCAAATAATATGTGTCGGCGCTAGGCCGGCTTCGGTGGGCTGTGTCGACAAATCAATATATTTTAAAAGATTGGGGCCCCGATTTTCTGGTTTCCACTTTTCCAACTGTTGAATGTTCGCCTGAACCAAACGCAACCGGACATCGGGATAATAGGTGACCTCACTATTGGATAAACGCAGGCTACCCACCAGCCAAAAGCCCATGCCAATCATCGCCGCCAGAGCCGAAACTATCCGACGATCCATATTTGCCCGGCGGGAAAAGAACGCCGGGCTTGAAAGAAAAATTGCACTGGCAAATAAAATCACACTCAGAAAACCAACCCCATAAAGGCCAATATAGAAAACTGGCTGCATCATTGTGTCCCACCCGCCCCAAATATGGGCCGTCAGATTCCATGGAAAGCCGGTGAACAAATGCCCGCGGAGCCATTCCATCACGGTCCAAGCGGTCGCAAATATCAAAACCCGAACGGCACCTTTACGCCAGAAATAACGCGCCAATGCCAGCGCCAATCCAGAATAAATCGCAAGGGTGGCGGAAAGCAGCAGAACCGCGACGGGTGCCAGCACCGCCGGAACCTGTGTTTGCTGAGAGAAGGAATAGCCAACCCAATAAATACCACCGAGAAACTGGCCGAGGCCAAACCACCACCCCAACAGCCCCGCGCGCCGCCAGTCAGACACGCGATCAAGGACCCCCACCAACACAGGAAAAACCAGAAAGGCCACAGGAAAAAAATTATACGGCGCAAACGCGAGAGCAAATAACCCGCCAAGCGTCGCAAGGCTCAACCGTAGCCACCATCCGTTGTTGTCAACAAACACATCAAACCTATGGCGAAGTGCAAACAAAAGCTATCTCACGTGGTTGCGCTGTCAGGCGTATAAATCCGCAGCTTTTTAATACGCCGCGGATCAGCGTCCAGCACTTCAAAAGCGTAGCCTTGGTTATGGGTAATAGATTCGCCAATCGCTGGCACGCGCCCTTCAAGGGAGACAACCAACCCGCCAACCGTATCAATACCATCGTCCAAATTTTCTGGCAGCAAATCGCAGTCTAAGACTTTTTCCAATTCCTCTACCGAAAGCCGCGCATCGCAATCAAACACTCCCGCGCGCACGGGCTTCAAAACTAAACGTTCAGGTTCGTCGTGTTCGTCTTCGATATCGCCAACAATCTGTTCGACCAAATCTTCAATCGTCACCAAACCATCCGCACCCCCATATTCATCGATCACAATGGCCATATGAGTCCGTTTCGCCCGCATCTTCGCCAGCAAATCAATCAAGCGCATTGATGGAGCAACAAACAAGACTTCGCGAATAATTTCGCTGGTATCAAATCCGTCTTGGCTGCTGCCTTCGGCGGCATCATCTGCCGTACGCTGACGGTCAAGGGCAATTACCACATCCTTCAAATGGATCATGCCGATAATGTCATCAAGGTTTTCGCGGTAAACTGGCAGGCGCGAATGCGCAGCGCGGGCAAAGGCTTTCAACAGATTCTCCGAATCCAGCGTCGTATCAACCGCCACGATATCGGCGCGCGGGACCATAATGTCATCAGCGCGCATCGCGCCATAGTCCAACACATTAAAGAGCATCGATTGTTCTTCGCGGCCAAGACCCGCCGCATCCAAATCATGCTCTTCGATCACCTCTTCCAGACTTTCGCGCAGGCTGGATTCCGTATCCGCCACGCCAAACACTGTTTTTAAGCCATTAAAGAGACGTCGCACAATGCCTGGCTGTGCGTTGCCGGAAATACTTGGTCGGTCATTTTTCCCAGAGGATTGATCGGGGTCGGTCACAGGTCTACTCCATTTTCCGTACCAGCGAATTGATCATCAGAGTACGGGTCATCAACGCCTAGCGCCAATAAAATATCTCTCTCCAGCCCTTCCATCTTTTGGGCGTCTTGGTCGTCCTTATGGTCATGGCCGAGCAAATGCAAAAGGCCGTGAACCAATAAATGCATCAGGTGGTGGTCAAAAGTCTTACCCTGAGCGTGCGCCTCGGCCCGGACCACACCATATGCCAAGATAATATCCCCCAACAGGACAGGCATGCCATCCGGCCCAAAGTCACCAGCGCGTAATTCGTCTGCCGCCAGCCCCGGAAAGGACAAAACATTGGTCGGTTTATCTTTTCCGCGGTGCTGATGGTTTAATTGGTGCACCATATCATCATTTTCAAGGCTAATAGAGATTTCCACGTCCCGCGCCTTAAGCGCCGGGGGTGCCGCCGCTGCAAAAGCCGCAGCAATAACTTCCTGTACCAGTGTTGCTATATAGGCGCGACCGCCATCCCCCTCTAACCATTGGGGCTCGGCCACAAGCACATCAATGCAGCCACCAAATTGATCAGGCGATGACGGCAGACTTTGTGAGGCGGCATTAGACATGGCTATTTTGCTAGCTTTCGTCGCGGCGCGGGCGGCGACTGGCGGAGCCGTCTGAATGGCTCGCCGGGGGGTGTTTTTGATAGGCCTCGACAATGCGGGCAACGAGCGGATGACGGACCACGTCCTTGGATGTAAAACGGGTGATCGCCACACCTTCAGACTCTTTTAAAATATCCAGAGCGTGAATTAAACCTGATTGCTGACCCGTTGGCAGGTCAATCTGATAGGGATCACCAACGACGGCCATCTGCGCATTTTCACCAAAGCGGGTAAGGAACATTTTCATTTGCAGAGCAGTTGTGTTTTGCGCTTCGTCCAAAATAATGAAGGCATTAGACAGTGTCCGACCACGCATGAAGGCAAGCGGCGCGATCTCGATCTGGCCACTTTCCAATTTGCGCTCAACCATGGCTTCAGGCAGCATATCATAAAGCGCATCATACAAGGGGCGCAGATAGGGGTCGACTTTCTCTTTCAAGTCCCCCGGCAAAAATCCTAAATTTTCGCCTGCTTCCACTGCGGGGCGGGAAAGAATTATTCGATCAATATCACCTGACAACATGCGAGACACTGCGCGTGCGACAGCCAGATATGTTTTGCCCGTCCCCGCCGGACCAACACCGAACACCAGATCTTCGCGCAAAAGCTTAGCCATGAAATCTGCCTGCATTGGGGAGCGCGGGGAAATCGTGCGCTTGCGCGTTCTGATCTCTAATGCCGCACTGCGCAGGGCTTTTTCCGGCGTGCTGTCACGATCTCTCTTTTCTGCTTTTTCCATAATCAACACATCCGGGCTCACCATTCTGATCGCCGCATCCACGCCCTGTAAATCCACATCACGGCCATCTTTTAGGTCGTCATAAAGTCGAGAAACAATGGCCTTGGCCGCAGCGCAATCATCATCGTCGCCCTCGATAACCAATCGATTACCGCGGCTTGCGATTTTAACATTTAAAAGCTGTTCGATGCGGACGAGATGGACATCATGGTGCCCGTAGAGGCCGCTCAAAAGGGTGTTATCGTCAAATTCCATGACCGCCTTGCCCCACTGTTTCACAAGTGCGGCGCGGGTCATCGTGTCTGAAACTTTATTCAAGGCTGGTTTCAGCTCCCTTTTCCAACATGGCCCAGTTCATCTCCAGGCGTACTCAGCGGTTAATTGATCAATTGACCCTTAAGACTGTTTGGTCCGGCCGAAATAATTTCAACCTCACCAATTTGGCCCATCAGGCCCGCTTGATCCTTAGAAGGAGTGTACTCTCCTTCTTGGTGAGCGTCTAGCTGAACATGGACAGCCTGCATATAGGGGCTTCGTCCAACCAGCTGTCCCGGCTCGCGTCCTGTGCGCTCAAATAACACAGGCACACGGCGACCTATGCTCGCCTCGTTAAACTCTGCCTGATGCTGGTTCAGCAGCTCTTGCAGGGCTTGCAAGCGCGCCGACTTCACCTCTTCAGCCACTTGACCCGACATTTCAGCCGCCGGGGTTCCCGGGCGCGCGGAATATTTAAAGCTATAGGCCTGCGCATATTTCACTTCGCGTACGAGGCTGAGAGTATCTTCAAAGTCCGCATCCGTTTCTCCCGGAAAGCCAACGATAAAATCACCAGACAGCGCAATATCAGGGCGTACCTCACGAAGTGCGGCGAGCGTTGCCAAATAGGTCTCCCGCGTGTGGTGGCGGTTCATGGCCTCTAGAATTCGGTTCGACCCAGACTGCACCGGTAAATGTAAATACGGCATGCATTTTGGCTCTTCGCCATAGATCGCAATTAAGTCGTCCTGCATATCCTTGGGGTGGGACGTTGTGAAACGAATGCGTTCCAGCCCTTCGATGGCCGCAAGTTCGCGGATCAAATCAGCAAGCGAACGGGTTGTGCCATCCGCGCTTGCACCGTGATACGCGTTGACATTCTGTCCCAACAAGGTGATTTCAACCGTTCCCGCATCCACCAATGAACGGGCTTCCTCCATGACCGCATCAAACGCGCGCGAATATTCCGCGCCACGGGTATAGGGCACCACGCAATAGGTGCAGAACTTATCACAGCCTTCTTGAACACTTAAAAACGCAGCGGGTTGTACGCTGCGGCGCGTTTTGGGCAAAAAGTCAAACTTTGCCTCAACCGGGAAATCCGTATCGACCACGCGGCCCGACTTTGCGGTTTTGCGTTCCACATCAACCTGCTTCAAAAGATCAGGTAAACGATGATAGGTTTGCGGCCCCAGAACCAAATCGACAGACGGCGCACGGCGCATCATTTCCTTGCCCTCGGCCTGTGCCACACAGCCCGCCACGGCAATCACGCCTTCTTTATCGCCGTCAGCATTTGACTTCACTTGCAAGCGCATCCGGCCAATATCAGAATACACTTTCTCGGCCGCTTTTTCCCGAATATGGCACGTATTCAGAACAATCAGATCAGCACCTTCGGGCGTCTCGGATTGTTCATAACCCTCTGCCGCCAGCACATCTGCCATGCGCGTACTGTCATAGACATTCATCTGGCAACCATAGGATTTTATGAAAACTTTTTTGTTCATTGCGATCACGCCAATATAAGTGAAAACAGGTTTAGCCGCGCTTGTCTCAGCGCGGCGGGACACTACCAACTAAATCATATGAGTCAAGGAAAAGCACGGCCCTCGCCCCACAGGGCGATCAACCCCCGCGGTCACTTTATCGTGATTTTTTTAGGGGAACCCCATAAAGCTCCATCCTGTGATCGACCAATTTATAGCCAAGCTTCTCAGCGATCTGACGTTGCAGCTCTTCAATTTCGTCATTATGAAATTCCAACACTTGACCGGATTCCAAATCAATCAAATGGTCATGGTGATCATCGGGGACCGGTTCATAGCGCGATCGCCCATCGCGAAAATCATGGCGCTCTAAGATGCCAGCCTCTTCAAACAACCTGACCGTCCGGTAAACAGTGGCGATGGAAATACCCGAATCTATTTCGGATGAGCGACGATACACCTCGTCCACATCCGGGTGGTCGTCTGCGTCACTTAGGACCCGCGCAATGACACGCCGCTGATCGGTCATGCGCATGCCCTTGGCGATACAAGTTTGTTCTATTTCTGATATTGATTGCGGCAAAAGCTTTCCCCGTTTTTTACCCCGTTTGAAACACGGACATTTATAAGCCAAGTTGCATATTAATGCGCAGGGCCGCCAGTGTCACCCTTCATTCCTCATAATGTTTATGCCAACGAGATATTGAGACTCAGTAAAAGCGCATCTTCAGCCCGCCCATTAGACCCCGCTTCGCGTGAAGAATAATAGGCCCGCCGCCTGCCGTCTTCGACAAATCCGGCAGCGCGGTAAAGCGCCAGTGCGACCCCATTGCCCTCCCGAACCTCCAAAAAAATGCGCCGCACAAAAGTGCGCGCCAATTGGGCTATGGTCGCACCAAGCATATTTCGCGCAATGCCTTGGCCCTGATGAACCGGATCAACGCAAATGGTCAAAATCTCGGCTTCATCAAGAACCGTCCGCACAACAACCAATGCCGCAGGCCTGTTATCAACATTTGCCACCCCAAGAAGAATTCCATCAAGAGCAAGAATCTCGGCAAAGCCTTTGCGGCTCCACTTTTCGCCTGCGTCAGGCGAAAACGCCCGGTCATAAATATCATAAAGCGCGCCCTGCTGCTCAGGTGCCTCAGTATACCAATCCAGCCTATTCTTACTCACTTTAGGCCCTTGCTGGGAACCGCATCGGGCGCGCGCAAATAAAACGGGCGCACCTCATCGCCCGCCGCAACCAACAGGCCAAGCCGGGCCAAGGCCCCCGCATCCACACGTGCACTTCCTTGCCCATCATTAATCAGCGCCCCTTGGCCTGCAAGATGGGTCTGGATGCCATAGACCTCCTTGGCCAACTCAAGAGATAACGCCTCAGCCGCACTCAGGGCACGTGGGCGCTGAGACCTGCCGCAAAATTCAAACGTCTGCGCATAGGCTTGCCCACGCCGCGCATCAATCAGGCTTGTAATATTGGTGCCGGTGGGCAGCTTCTCCGTGCAGCCAAATTGAAACGCAAGCGCTTCAAGGGCGGTTAATCCAACCAGCGGGCAATCAAGGGCCAGCGCCAAGCCCCGCGCCGCCGCAACGCCGACGCGGACACCCGTAAACGAGCCTGGCCCCGTCGTCACCGCCAGCTTGCTGATGTCCTGCATGTGAGTGTCCGCGGCCGACAGGGCCTCGTCGATCATCGGCATCAAGGCCTCGGCATGACCACGACCAATATCTCGGCTTATGGCAGCAAGAATGTCGCCGTTCGCATTGGCAATAGCGACCGAACAGGCATTGCCGGATGTATCAAACGCGAGAATCATAAAGACATCGCCCTAAAGAATTGAACACGCATCATCAAACGCCAAGCGTGGGCCGCGCGGGAACAGCAATTCATCAGACCCATAGCCAAGGGCGCAAATAAAATTCACTTTTATAGTGGTCCCCGCAAAAAAGGCCGCATTCACCGCGTCCGCATCAAAGCCCGACATCGGCCCACAGTCGAGACCCAATGACCGCGCCGCCAACATCAGATAAGCCCCCTGTAAGGTTGAATTGCGAAAGGCGGTTTCGCGAATACCCGCGTCATCACCCGCAAACCATTCGCGCGCACCGGGGTTATGCGGGAAAAGTTCAGGGATGCGCTCGTAAAATTCCATATCCTGACCAATGATCACCACAACAGGGGCGGACAGAATTTTGGCTTTATTATTCTGAATCGCGTGCTGCGCCAATTTTTCGCGCGCCGCCAATGTCTTTGCAAAAACAAACCGCGCCGGGCAGCAATTGGCGCTGGTTGGACCCATCCGCGCCAAATCATAAACGGCTTCTATCAAAACATCGCTTACAGGTTTATCCAGAAAACGGTTGTAAGACCGCCCTTTTCTAAACACGATATCCAAGGCCTGATCCCCCACTATTTTATTCATTTTTTCCTCCCGCGAATAACGAACTTGCTCTACAACTTGCTTTACCGCTGTAGAACAGGCTTTAATGCCCGCCATGGCCTTCAGCATAAACAGAGTGTGTCATATGATCCGGACCATTGATAGAATCAAACCGCGCGGGATAAAAGCCCTGAGTATGGTCCTCGGTGGGGTCTTTTTGATTTTAGGCACAACAGGCACACCTTCTGCGCAAGAGGGACAAGAGGAAATGACCCCGCCATCTGCCGGGGTTGTCTTAATCTACCACCGCTTTGGCGAGGGGGACTATCCATCCACAAACACCCAGATCGCGCAATTGGAAGCCCATATCGACGTCTTGAACGCCCCCGACGCTTATCAAATCATGCGCTTGGATGCGCTGTTGGATGCGCGCAGATCCGGCACGACGCACACACGCCCGACCGTCGCCATCAGCGTTGACGACGCGTATAAAAGCGTCATAACCGAGGCTTGGCCACGCCTAAAAGCCGCGGGTATTCCGCTTGCTGTTTTTGTCGCCACCGATCCGATCGATGCCGGAAACCCCAATTATATGACATGGGGTGATCTGCGCCAATTGGCGGCGGAAGGGGTTTATATCGGGCATCACGGTGCCTCCCACGCGGCCTACTTAGACCTAGACGATGCCGCGGTCATTCAGGATATCGAAAAAGCAAATACGCGCTTTAAAGCCGAACTGGGGACAGTGCCGCGCATTTTCGCATGGCCCTTTGGCGAATATGATGCGCGTCTTCTGGGGCTTATTCAGGGCATGGGGTTCGAGCACGCCTTTGCCCAATTTTCAGCGCCGCTGCCCGTGACAGGGGACGATTTTGCCCTGCCGCGCTTTCCCATCAACGAGCAATATGGCGAGCTTGATCGGTTCCGGCTGGTGACGCGCTCTTTACCGTTAGCATTAGCGGATGTTTTGCCGACGGATTCGATCCTCAATCAGGAAAACAACCCGCCCAGCTATGGGTTTACGCTTTTAGACCCGCCTTCGTCACTTGAGACACTGAGTTGCTACCCGTCCCACTTGGGTCAAGCAGCGGATCTAGAGGTTATCGAGGGTGACCGGGTTGAGGTGCGCTTTGACAGGCCGTTTCCCACTGGGCGCAACAGGATAAATTGCACCATGCCCGCGGGGAATGGCCGCTGGTTCTGGATCGGAAAGTTTTTTATGGTGCCTAACTAAATATAAGAAACTAGCGGACTTGGCGAACCTCGCTCACTTCCGGAACATAATATTTCAGCAAGCTTTCAATGCCATTTTTCAGGGTCATTGAAGCACTGGGACAGCCATCACAAGCGCCTTGAAGCTGCACATACACGATGCCCTCTTCGAAGCCTTCAAAAATGACATCCCCGCCATCTTGGGCAATGGCCGGGCGCACTTTCTCCTCAAGGATGGCTTTGATCATTTTCACCGATTCAGGGTCCCCCTCGGTGCTGGCTGCTGCTGCGCCCTCTTCAATAACCGCATTTCCGGTCATATAATGCGCCATGATGGCGGAAAGAACCTCTGTCTTTTTGTCCTGCCAATCACCAGCCTCTAATGTAACCGAAATAAACCCGACGCCCAACAGAACAGCGCTCACGCCCTCAATAGCAAAAATCTCCTGCGCTAGGGGGGACGCTGCCGCCTCCTCCATACCGCCAAAATAATGACTGCCGCTTTCCAATACCGTTTGATCCGGCAGGAATTTCATCGTGGCGGGGTTGGGGGTGCGTTCTGTTTCGATATACATGATCTGATCCTTTTATCCCTGATCGTTACCGCGTTATCTGGTCCATCATAGGGGCAAGGTCAAGTCAAATAATACAAAATTTGTAATCTATTGCCGCAAGACCGCACGCACGGAGACTTATTTCAACAGGATATTGGTAATCTCTCGTAGCTGTGTCCTTGCGCGCATCAAGTAAAACCCTTGCGCTGCAAGATGATTGGGCAGGAACTGACCGTCCAAATCATTATTGGTCACAACCAAGGGATCAAGCGCTGCCAATAAACGGAAGCTTCTCAACATATTTGCATAAAGAACCTGAAGCTCGCGGTTTTGAATCACTGATTCAAAATCACTGCCGAGACCTTCCAGAATCATCAGATACCCATAGGTTTGACCTTTTACATTATAGAAAAGATTGTCGGCGCGAAAATCAACCCAGTCATTGGAATAGGCGGCAATATGGTCTTCAAGCGCCGCAGAAGACGCGCCAATATCCAGCGCAATCCGATCAAGCGTTGCCAACAAGTTGTCAGCGCGACGCTCGAAAATCGCCTCGCCACTGGCAACGCGACTGTTATAGCGGGATAGTGCCCGCATCGCGCCTAAATATTGACGTTCTGCGCTGGCCGTCGGCAATAGGGATGTCGAAAAATTGAAAATCCACACGTCGCCGGGATAGGGTAACAGGCCCGCTGCGGCTTCAAGGTCCGCATCGACGCTAGACGACCCGCGGTTGCGCCCAATTTGATCCCGCAGCTCTATGGAAAAACGCGCCAATGCGGCAAACATACCTTGCTGGAAACTGGGCATATTATCCAAAAGCGAGCTGGGCATAAAAAACGGATTATTCATCACCCAGCCATGGACGTTGACTTCGCGGTTTATCAAGGCTGCGGTGACAGCCGCGCTGTTGCTGCCGCCAGATTGATAATAGGGAGATGTCGCAATGGTTGCATAAAAGGTGATGTCATCATCCACCTCATGCTGAATAGCCATACCGATGGGATAATAAGCGAGGATCAGGCTGACAAGTGTGGCCGCAAATTTTTTCCAGGTCTGACCGGAAATATCCGCGATCAAATCCATCAGACGATCCCAGCCCGCACGAAACAGCCCGCCAATCCGCCGAGGGATCGCCAAAAACCAATCAGATATCATTTGCCACATTGCCGTGCCCCATTCATTCGTATCAATTATATCAAGAAGATATAATGATCATTGGCACCGCTTCAAGGGTCGCCCTAGTAGGTGCCGTTATCGCGCGGGTCTTCTCGCTGAATATTCACACGAATCGTTTTACCGCTTTCGCCAGGGAAGCCTGTAAACAGCGCGTCCACCAAATAGGGCATGATCCGGGGTAGATTGCTGCTCGCACCCTGCGATACTGCGCGGCCCTCAAAGACGATTTCACCCATCTTATCGGTTATGACCATTTCAAGCATTTTTGCATAGCGCGGCGTTTCATAAAACTCTGGGGGATAGTGCAGATAATAATCCCAATAAAAATGGTCAAACACCCGTCGTGGGCGATACGGATTGCCATAGGCAAAGCCAAAATAAAACGGCCGGTGCCACTGGCTATATCTGTAGCGCGATTCGCGTTCTTCAACACCATAGGACAGTTGTACAATAAAATCAGGGGTCTCGCCTGCGGCTGGTTGGTAACCCAGCGCTTTCAAATGTCCGATCACTTGATCAGCATAGGTCCGAAATTCTGGGCCATCCCGCCCCTCTGGTGCTGGTTGTACCACCACCAATTGCCCTTGCGGTGCGCCGAGATTATGAAAACGAACGACCTGAGACGTCACACCAGACGTGCAGGCCGATAAAAACAGTCCCAATACTGCCAAGCCCAAGATATTCAGTCTGTTCATCACATATCCTTTCCCGGCACCACACCGGTGATTTTTTGCGCCCTCGCACGCCAATATTATCACAAAGATAGCCTAAATCTGTGACGAAAGAGTGGCAAGCGCAATCAGGCGTAAACCCCTAGACATTCAAAAAACCAACCGCTTCTTTAACTTCACGTAAGATCGGCGCGGCAACGGCACGTGCGCGCGCGGCCCCATCGGCAAGGACCCGGTCGATTTCTGTGACATCATCCATCAAGCGGCTCATCTCTGAGGTAATCGGACCAAGCTTTTCAACACTCAACTCGGTGAGGGCCTTCTTAAACTCAGCAAAGCCCTGTCCTTCAAATGCCTTACACACGTCTGCCTTGGTTTGATCGGAGAGGGCGGCATAGATAGAGATAAGGTTTTTAGCTTCGGCGCGACCATCTAGGCCAGCAGGCAATGCGGGGATCGGCTCAGCATCTGTGCGGGCCTTGCGAATTTTCTTGGCGATTGCATCCACATCGTCAGTTAAGTTGATCCGCGTCATATCAGAGTCTTCGGACTTGCTCATTTTCCGGGTTCCATCGCGCAAGCTCATGACCCGGGTTGCTTCACCAGTGATAACGGGTTCCACCACTGGGAACATTTCAACCCCGAAGTCATTATTGAACTTTTGCGCAATGTCCCGCGCCAATTCCAAGTGTTGGCTTTGATCATCGCCCACCGGTACACGGTTAGCTTTATAAAGCAGAATGTCCGCGGCCATCAGATTGGGGTAGACATAAAGACCAACACTGGCTTTTTCTTTGTTCTTGCCAGCCTTGTCTTTGAACTGGGTCATACGATTAAGCCACCCAAGCCGCGCCACACAGTTAAAAATCCACGCCAATTCGGCATGTCCCGGGACCTGACTTTGGTTGAACAAGATGCTTTTCTTTGGGTCCACCCCACAGGCCATATAGGCCGCCGCCGCTTCGCGGGTCTGGCTCTTTAACTGCGCTGGGTCCTGAAATACCGTGATGGCATGCATATCCACCACGCAATAGATACATTCAAAGTCTTCTTGCAGACGAACCCAGTTACGAAACGCACCCAGATAATTACCCAGATGCATATTGCCCGTGGGTTGGGCGCCGGAAAAAACACGGTCTTTGAATTGACGAGACTGATTTTCAGACATGAATGGCTCCGAAGGGCTGAGTTTCTTGTTATTAAGGATGATCTTCACTTCGTCTTGCCTTATGACAAGCGAACCGCAGAGAATCAAGTCTACTTGTTGCCGCGCCCACGAATAAACGCCCGAATCTGGCCAAAGCGCACAATGCCAAACACATGGGACAAGGCCCCATAAAACAACACCCCGCCACCCACCATAAGGCTCAGCGCTTGTAATCGGCCTGTCAAGTCGCCAGTCCACCAATGCCCCAGTCCATCTGCCAACCACCAACAGAATCCAGCCATCAGGCCCGCGGCCAACAGCATGCGGATCAGTCGGCCCCAGACGCGGCGTTCAATCCGAAATTGGTCGCGCCGCGCCAGATAAATATAAAGCATGAATACATTGGCCCACGCTGAAATAGCCGTTGCCATCGCCAGCCCCACATGCTGGAAATAGCGCATCAAGATCAGGTTCAAAACCACATTCATCGCCAAAGCAATCAGGGCAAACCGAACCGGCGTGCGGGTGTCTTTGCGGGCAAAATAAGCGGGCGTCAAAATTTTCACGAGAATATAGGCTGGGAGGCCAAACGCATAGGCCGTCAACGCAGCCGCCGTATTGCTGGTGGCTGCCGCATCAAACGCGCCGCGCTCAAACAGGGTGCTGATCAAGGGCAGCGGCACCACAATCAGTGCCATCGCCGCAGGCAGGGTCAAAAACATGGCGGATTCAAGCGCGCGGTTCTGCTCGGTCGCCGCCTGTACCTCATTCCCAGAGGCCAGAGAGCGAGAAAGCGAGGGCAACAACACCGTGCCCACCGCCACACCGATAACGCCGATGGGCAACTGATTCAAACGATCCGCATAAAACAGATAAGAAAGTGAGCCGTCCGGCAACAAAGAGGCCAACACGATATCAACCAGCAAATTCAACTGGACCGCGCCCGCACCAAGGGCCGCAGGCAGCATGATGACCCCCAATTCTTTCACCCGTTCTGTAATGCGGGGTCGGGGCAATTTCAGGCGCACACCAGCCCTGCGCAGGGCGATCATCAACCAGATAAATTGAACCAAGCCCGCGATGCTGACCGCGCGGGCAAGCCATTGGCCTGCCACCATCTGGGTGTCATGAAACGTCAACAGCGCACCGATTAAAACCAGATTGAGCAAAATCGGCGCCGCCGCCGCCGCCGCAAAGCGCTGCATGGAATTTAACACGCCCGCCATCAACGACACCAAGGATATGAACAAAAGATATGGAAAGGTGGAACGTGCAAATTCGATAGCCAGCGCGAACTTTTCTGGCTGGTCGGCAAAGCCCGGCGCCAAAACATACATCACCCAAGGCATCGCCATCTGCATCACAGCGACAAAGATGAGAAGAAAGGGCACAAGAATCCCCAGCGATTCTTCAGCAAAGCGAATCGCGTGCGACCCTTGGTCGTGCCGTGGTCTATCGTCGTCCTTCTTCAATTCACGCGCAAATAACGGAACAAAAGCGGCGTTAAACGCGCCCTCGGCAAACAAGCGGCGAAACAGATTGGGCAACTTGAACGCGACAAAAAAAGCGTCTGCCGCCAAACTCGCCCCCAAATAGCGCGCCATCAAAACATCGCGACAAAAGCCCAATACCCGACTGACCATGGTCAGGCCAGCGAACTGTGATATGGATTTGACGAGTGACATATCTTCCCTATCCGGGCGTCCTTTTCGTTTTAGGGTTGGTCTTTTTAAGGCTGGTCTTTTTAAGGCTGGTCTTTTTAAGACTGGTTTGGGGCACCTTTTTTTGAGCGGCATCGATTAATTTCGTCTCTAGGCTCTTAAGCCGCGTTTTATTGGTGATTTTACGGCCATCCAACTCGCGAACATAAAACACATCCACGGCGCGCAAGCCAAAGGTCGATACATGAGCGCTCAAAACTGAGACTTTATTATCGCCGAGAACCCGTGTCAGGTCGTAAAGAAGACCGCGGCGGTCACGGGCGTTGATTTCCAAAACCGTATGGCTTTCACTCGCCTTATTGTCGAAAATCAAATAGGGGGCAAATTTAAACACCTGCCGCCTGTCTGGGTACAGCCGCTTTGGTTCGATGGCATCGGCGCGGCCCTTTTTGGCCCCCAACCAGCGCGCGATATTCTCTGCCAAAATTTGCTCCCGCTCTTCACGAATAAAACCCTCGTCCACACCCGCTGACACGGTGAAATTGTCCAGTGCCATACCATCAAGTGTGGTGTGAATTTTTGCGCCGACGATATTGGCCCCAGATTCTGCAAGCGCCCCCGACAACATGGCAAAAAGCTTTGGCCGGTCCTGCGTATAAATTGATACCCGGGCGACCGAACCCTCTGGCATGAGATCGACCGCGACCGCGAACGGCTTGTCGCTTTTATTAAAACGCCTCACCAGCAAAGCGTTGGCTTTATGTGTCGCCGTCTCCTCGGACAGCCAATAGGCATCACGAAAGCGGGATATATAGTCTTTGCGCTGTTTGCTTTTCCATTTTGGCATCGACTTCGAAAACGCCTTTTGGCTTTCGGCCACACGGTCTGCCCGACCTTCTTCGACGTGGCCACCCGAAAGCAGGTCTTCGGTCGCATGGTAAAGCTGCGTCAACAATTGACGCTTCCAGCCATTCCAAATGCCCGGCCCAACCGCGCGAATGTCAACAACTGTCAGCACCAACAACAGCTTCAAGCGCTGCGGGCTTTTGACAATACTACCAAAGTCTTCAATGGTTTTTGGGTCGTTCAAGTCACGCTTAAAAGCACGGTTGCTCATTAACAAATGATATTTCACAAGCCATGCGACCAGTTCGGTCTGACCTTGGCTTAGGCCAAATGCCGGGCATATTTTAAGCGCAATCTCTGCCCCCAATTCCGAATGATCGCCGCCACGGCCCTTGGCAATGTCGTGCAATAACACCGCCACATAGAGAACTTGACGAGATGCCAACTGCTTCAGAATCATGGCCGATAAAGGATGGTCTTCATCCAGCTCACCCGCTTCGATACGCGCCAGCAATTCCAGCGCCCGCAGGGTATGCTCGTCCACTGTATAATGGTGGTACATATCGTGCTGCATCTGCGCAACAACGCGGCCAAAGTCGGGCAAAAACCGGCCAAACACGCCGGCCTCATTCATGCGGCGCAATGCCCGGCCCGGGGTTTTCTGATTGGTTAGAACATTCATAAAAATTTTATTCGCGGCCGGGTCTTTGCGAACAGCGTTGTCGATCTTTTTCAAGTCCCGTGAAATCAGCCGCAGGGCATCGGGGTGAATGTCATAACCGCGCTGGTCGGCAATTGCGAAAATCTCCAACATTCGAATTGGGTGGTTTTTAAAGTCGTCCTCATCGCCCACCATCAAGCGATCGCCATCCAACAGAAAATTGCCCACGGTGCGCTTTGGCGCGAAGCGAGAGATCCGAAACAAGCGCTTCTTCTGTTCGCGGTCTTCGAGGCTAGCGCAAAAAACTCTGGTCAAGTCACCAACCTGTTTTGCCGTCAGGTAAAAATGCTTCATAAATCGCTCGGCTCCGGTCAGGCCCGCGCGGTCTTTATAGTGCAGCTTGGTTGCCAGTTCGCTCTGAACATCAAAAGACAGCTGTTCGCTCGCGCGCCCCGCGAGCGTGTGCAGGTGGCAGCGTACCGTCCATAAGAACGTCTCGGCACGGCGAAAAACTCTCGCTTCGCCACGACCAATTAGGCCTTCGCTCACCAAATTTTTCAAATCATCGGTGCCATATAAAAACAGCGCAATCCAAAAGAGTGTCTGCAAATCTCGTAGGCCACCCTTCCCCTCTTTGATATTTGGCTCCACCAAATAGCGGGTATCGCCAAGGCGATCATGGCGCGCATCCCGCTCAGACAGTTTTTCTTCAACAAAGGTATTGCCTCGTTTGGCGACGACCTTTTTCTGAAATGCCTCGTCAAATTCGACATAGAGCGCCTGATCGCCAAACAAAAAACGCCCATCCAAAAGTGCCGTGCAAATCGTTGTGTCTTCAAGCGCCAGCTTAATGGCTTCATCGCGGCTTCTGGTGGCATGACCAACTTTGAACCCCAAGTCCCACAGCAAATAAAGTACAAATTCAGCAACGCTTTCAACCCATGGCGTACGCTTGTAGGGCACCAAAAACATAAGGTCGATATCAGAATATGGTGCCATATCCCCGCGCCCAAACCCCCCTGTCGCAATAAGCGCGATGCGCTCGGACGAGGTGGGGTTATAAACCGGAAACATCCGCTCCACCGCCACATCATAAACCAGCCGTAATATCTGTTCCGCCAGAAAAGAATAACTGCGCGCCGCGACCAATCCATTGGTCTCGCCGGCCGATAATCGCCGATAAACCTCTGCTCGACCATCCGCTAGCGCAGCCTTGAGCTTGGTAATCAACGCGGCGCGGCGCTTTGATTCATTGCGGCTCTCAAACACTTCCTCCAGCTCGGATATAAGCTGACCTCGGTCAATGATTTTCCGGCGGCGGGGGATAAGACCATAAAGGCCCTTTCTCATGATTTTCCCCCCTTGCTCTCATGTAACAAGTCCTTGAGGCGGTAAATTTCCGCAAGCGCTTCACGGGGACTAAGATCATCTGCCGCAATATCTGCGATCGCACGGCGCAATGGGTCGTCCTTTTTCTCCGGGCTTGCCGCCGCAATCACGTCGCGAAAAAGTGGCAGGTCATTGGCTAGGTCAAGGATCTGCTTTTTCTCGCCCGTATCCTCTAGTGATTCTAAAACTTGTTCCGCGCGCGTAATGACTGCCTGTGGCAGTCCCGCCAGTTTCGCCGCTTGGATACCATAAGACCGGTCCGCAGCACCGCTTGTAACCTCATGCAAGAAAACAATGTCGCCGTGCCATTCTTTCACCCGCATGGTGTGCAGGGACATTTGATTCAACCGAGAGCTTAACGCCGTCAATTCATGATAATGGGTTGCAAACAAAGCGCGGGCGCAATTGACATCGTGCAGGCACTCTGCGGTGGCCCACGCAATTGATAGCCCGTCATAGGTCGCCGTGCCGCGCCCAATTTCATCCAGTATAACCAGCGACCGCGCGCTGGCTTGGTTAAGGATGGCCGCTGTTTCGACCATTTCCACCATAAAAGTAGAAAGCCCTTGCGCCAAGTTATCGGACGCGCCAACGCGTGAGAACAACTTGTCCACCGCGCCGATATGCGCTGCGCTGGCTGGCACATAAGCCCCCATTTGTGCAAGTACGACAACCAATGCGTTCTGGCGAAGAAAAGTACTTTTACCAGCCATATTGGGTCCTGTGACCAGCCACAGTCGCTGCCCATCATTCAGGTTGCAGTCATTGGCGACAAAGGCGGTCCCGACACCGGACAGCGCAGCCTCGACCACGGGATGCCGTCCACCGGTAATTTCAAACGCCAAGCTATCATCGACAAGGGGGCGCACCCAATTACGGTCCAGCGCCAATTCCGCTAACGCCGTGGAGACATCAACCGTGGCCAGCGCAAAAGACGCTTGCATCACATCATCCCAATGGGACATGGTCTGATCGACCAGCTTGGCAAAAAGATCGTGTTCCAGCGCCAAGGCCCGGTCGGCGGCCTCGGATATTTTCCCTGCCAGCGCCGACAATTCCGCACTGGAAAAGCGCACCGAGCTTGCCAACGTTTGTCGGTGGATAAAAACTTCGCTCAGTGGCGGTTGCATCAAGGCATCCCCATGCTTGGGCGATACATCCACATGAAAACCGATCACGCCATTGTGCTTGATTTTCAGCGAATTAATTCCGGTATAGTCCCGATATTTGGCTTCAAGCGCAGCGATCAGGCGCCTGCTTTCATCGCGCAACATGCGAAACTCATCAAGCGGGGCATGATAGCCAGCGCGAATAAACCCGCCGTCGCGGACGATCAATGGTGGCTCGTCAACCAGTGCACGCTTTAATTCCACCATCACGTCATCAAGACCAGCCCCCGCCATGACCCCCATGGCAGAGGTCAGCTCTCGGCCAAAGCCACCCGCCTGTGAGGCGGCACGAGAAAGCAGGTTTTTAATCTTCAGGCTGCCCGCAAGGCCATCTCGGACGGCGGCAAGGTCACGCGGGCCGCCCCGCCCCAAGCCCAAGCGCGACAAGGCGCGTTCCATATCAGGTACCGCCCGCAGCATATCCCGCACATCGGTGCGCAGGGCATCGGCGCTGGAAAATGCCGCAACACTGTCCAAGCGATCATTGATGCCGACAACATCGGTCAACGGGCTGGCCAATCGCCGCGCCAGCAGGCGCCCCCCCGCGCTGGTAACCGTCATATCAATACTCGTAAGTAAGCTGCCTTTGGCCTCGCCGCCCAATGTGCGCACCAATTCCAAATTGCGCTGGGTCGCGCTATCAATGGAAAGCGTGCCCCCCACAGGGTGCAATCGCGGTGGGGCAAGGCGGGGCATTTGGCCCTTTTGCGTATCGACCATATAGGCCAACAAGGCCCCCATGGCGGATAGACACGGGCGCGGAAAATCGCCAAAACCGTCCAGGCTGGCGACATCATAAACGTCCTTGATGCGTTGGATGGCGCGAATCGAATCAAACCATTTGCTTTCGACCGGGCTGATCACACCCGCCCAAGGCGTCAATGCGCGCTCTATATTCTCATCGGTGTCCAGCTTATCACTGACAAGGATTTCCCCTGCTTGCAACCGGGACAAGGCTCCGTCCAAGTCGCCCGCCCATTCACCGGGCCGCAGACAACTTGTCTCCAACACCCCTGTGGACATATCCGCCCATGCAATGGCCGCGTCCCCCGCAACGACTGAAATCGCCACAAGGAAATTATGTCGGCGGCTCTCTAAAAGCCCATCCTCGGTGATTGTGCCTGGCGTCACCAGTCGCACAACCTCGCGCTTCACAACCGATTTAGAGCCGCGCTTTTTGGCTTCTGCGGGGTCCTCGACCTGCTCGCACACAGCGACCTTAAAGCCGGCCCTGATGAGCCGCGCTAAATAATTATCCGCCGCATGCACAGGCACCCCGCACATGGGAATATCTTCGTCCAGGTGTTTACCGCGCTTGGTCAGCGCAATATCAAGCGTCGCCGCTGCTTGCTTTGCGTCATCAAAAAACAGCTCGTAAAAGTCGCCCATGCGATAAAAAAGCAGGCTGTCGGGGTGCTGGTCTTTAATGTCCAAAAACTGCGCCATCATCGGCGTAACTGTTGGGGCCTTGGTCGTTTTCTTGGGAGTTTTTTTTGCCCGCGCCGCGCCACCTGAAGGCCCTGAACCATCAGAAATGGGGCTGTCGGTTGACGATGAAGGGTGGTCGGCCATGTTTACTCTTTTGCCATCGGCACAGTTTCATGTTTGAATTACAAAGCATGCTGGTTTCAGGTTGGATTGCAAGCGCAAACCGGAAACCCGCAACAATGAAAAGCATAGCTTCACTCGACAGCAGAGGCTATAGGTTCAGGGCAGGTAGGCAAAGGGGGAATATCAGAATCATGGACGATAAGTTTAAGCATTTTAGCGACCAAGAGGCGCTTTTGTTCCATTCAAAGGGGCGCCCCGGTAAAATTGAGATCACGCCCACGAAACCCGTTGCAACCCAACGGGATCTTTCCCTCGCTTATTCGCCGGGGGTGGCCGCCCCTGTGCGCGCCATCGCCGACGATCCATCAACCGCTTATGATTATACGGCCAAGGGCAATTTGGTCGCGGTTATATCCAACGGCACGGCTATTCTTGGCCTTGGCAACCTTGGCGCTCTGGCGTCTAAGCCGGTGATGGAGGGCAAGGCCGTTCTCTTTAAGCGTTTTGCTGACGTAGATTCGGTTGATATCGAAGTCGATACCGAAAACGAAGAAGAGTTTATCAACAGCGTGCGTTTCTTAGGCCCCAGCTTTGGCGGGATTAATCTGGAAGATATCAAGTCGCCCCAATGTTTCATCATTGAAAAGCGCCTGCGCGAAATCATGAATATTCCGGTATTTCATGACGACCAACATGGCACTGCCATTATTATGGCCGCTGGCTTTATCAATGCGCTGCACCTCAGCAATCGGCAGATGGAGGATACCAAAGTTGTCGTCGTTGGGGCTGGTGCTGCAGCCATCGCCTGTACGTCTTTGATTAAAAGAATGGGCTTGCCCCATGAAAACGTCATCATGTGCGATATCCACGGCGTTGTTTATAAGGGCCGAAAGGTGGAAATGGATCCGTGGAAAGAAGCCCACGCCATTGACACCAAACTGCGCACATTGGACGAGGCTATTCAGGGCGCAGATGTGCTCATCGGCCTTTCAGCCAAGGGCGTCGTCAGCAAGGACATGGTTGCGTCAATGGCGAAAAACCCGGTCATTTTCGCTATGGCCAACCCCGACCCCGAAATCACCCCCGAGGAGGTTGCCTCTGTGCGCGATGACGCCATCATGGCCACCGGGCGGTCTGATTATCCCAACCAGGTGAACAATGTTCTCGGGTTTCCGTATATTTTCAGGGGTGCCCTGGATGTACGCGCCACCCAAATCAATGATGAGATGAAAATTGCCGCCGCAAACGCACTCGCCGAATTGGCGAGAGAAGACGTGCACGAAGAAGTGGCCGCCGCCTATTCCGGCCAGCAACAAGCCTATGGGCCGGACTATATTATTCCGTCACCTTTTGACCCACGCCTAATTGAAAAAATTCCACCGCGCGTCGCCCAAGCGGCCATGGACACGGGCGTCGCGCAAAGAACCATTGAAGATTTGGATGCCTACGCGCAGGAGTTAAGCGCGCGCATGAACCCAACGGCATCAACTTTGTCGCAAATGTTTGTGCAGCTTAAAAAGAATCCGCGCCGGGTTATCTTTGCCGAGGCCGAGCAAGAACGCATGATCCGCGCCGCGCTAAGTTTCAAGAACGGCGGTTATGGCATTCCGGTTCTGGTGGGTCAGGAAAAAATTGTCCGCCAGCGGCTACAAGAAATTGGCGGTGAGGAGGCAAAAGATATCGAGGTCATCAGCGCCAAAACCAGCGAGCACCGCGAAGAATTTACCAAGTTTCTGCATGGTCGCTTGAACCGCAAAGGTCTGGTGGAGCGGGATGTGCGCCGTTTGGTGAACCGCGATCGCAACGTCTTTGGCGCATGCATGGTCGCATGCGGATATGCGGATGCCATGGTGACCGGAATCACCCGGCGCTATGGCGAGGCGCTGCAAAAAATTCGCCTCGCGATCGACCCCCGAGAGGGACATAGAATTTTTGGTATGGCCATCATGGTGATGAAAGAAAAGACCGTATTTATCGCGGACGGCACCGTCCACGAATTGCCAACCGCCGATGAATTGGCAGATATTGCCATCCAATCAGCCGAGGCGGTCCGGCGTTTGGGCCACAAACCACGTATCGCATTCTTATCCTTTTCGAATTTTGGCAGCCCCATGGCAGAACGGGCCGCCCACGTCCGCGAAGCCGTACGAATCCTTGATGAACGCGGCGCAGATTTTGAATATGACGGCGACATGGCCGCTGATGTCGCGCTGGACAAGGAATTGATGAACAGTCTGTATCCACATTGTCGGCTCAATGGGCCCGCCAATGTCTTGATCATGCCTGCCCTGCATGCCGCAAACATTTCCTACAAGCTGCTCGCCGCCCTTGGCGGTGGACGCCTGATCGGCCCGCTGTTGTGGGGCCTTGAGCGCTCGGTGCAGATTGCGCCAATCTCCGCAACCGCTTCGGACTTGGTGAATATCGCCGGGCTTGCGGCAATGGGATCAATCAATGAGGGCGAACATCAATCGCTGCCCGGACTTTAGCTCTTCTCTAATGCTGGCTTCTCGTCATAGCTGTCTGGTCCTGCGAGGCGGTGCTTCCACAGATATAGAAGCAGGAGAATACTCGGCACGCTGATCAAGGTGGTGCCAATGAAAAAATCGACCCAACCAAGGTTTTCCGCCATATAACCACTAGAGGTTCCAATAAACGTGCGCCCAATCGCCGCGAATGACGACAAAAGCGCGTATTGAGTGGCGGTAAAGGCGCGGTGACATAGGGCTGAAAGGAAGGCGATAACGGTCACATTGCCAAGACCCGAAGCAAAATTTTCTGCCGCCACCACAATCGCCAAGCTAAGGACATCATGCCCCACCACGGCAAGCCATGCGAAAAACAGATTGGTCACCATCATCAAAATTATGGTCCCCAATAATGATCGGTACAGACCAAACCACCCGTATACAAATGAGCCCGCAAACACACCGACCCAGATCATCATGCCACCGATGGTTTTATTAGCCCATATGATCTCAGGATTGGTAAACCCCAACTCCACCAAAAACGGCGCGGTCATGATCACCACAACCGCATCGCCGACTTTAAACCAGACAATGAATATCAGCACCAGCCACCAGCCGCGCCGTGTCATGAACTCCTTAAACGGTAGGACAACCGCCTCATAAAGCCATTCGATAATCTCTGCGCCGCGGCCTTTAATGTGCCCTTTATCAAGGACGCGCTCTAATTTTTTTTCTTCTTCATGAATATACTCTTCGCCGTCCGGTGCAGGTTCGCCAATCCATAGGGCCGCGATGATGCCCGGCAGCAGCATGATGGGGCTGATGGCAATCGCGAAAGACCAATTGATCATATCCGCCAGCGCCAACACCAAAACCCCCGTAAGCAACCCAGCCGCGCGGTAGCCAAAGGTGAGCGCCGTCGCCCCGTGGCCATATTGGCGGCGCTCCATAATTTCAATCCGATAGGCATCAATCACCACATCTTGGCTGGCCGACAAAAAGGCCACGGCAAAGGCAAACACCCCTGTGGTGAAGGGGTCCACCGCTGGGTTTGTCATAGATAGGCCAATGATCGCCGCGCTCATCAGCGCTTGTATGGTGAATAGCCAACCCCGCCGTCTGCCAAATGCCCGCGTAATAGGACCGAGTGACATCCGGTCAAGTACTGGCGACCAGAGAAATTTGGTCGCATAGGGCGCTGACACAATCGCAAATATCCCAATGGTGGTTTTATCCACACCCACCTGCGCCAGCCAATAGCCAAGCGTCCCCAGAACCAAGGTCAGGGGGAAGCCCTCTGCCATGCCCAGCAGCACATTGGCCAGAACAGGTGCCTCGCGGTAAGGGATAAACCCCTGTTTAGCGCGCGCTAGAAAACTCATAAACACTCCCCAGAAATCAACAATAGAGGTCAACAATCAACCAGAAGAGTATTAAAGATCATGCCGTGGAAAGAAAGAACCAATATAGCCGCTCAACCCGCTTGCGGGGCGATTCGTCGATAACTGAGCGCTTCGGCAATGTGGGGGCGGCAGATATTCGGGGTGCCTTCCATATCTGCGAGCGTACGCGCCACCCGCAAGACCCGGTGATAGCCCCGCGCGGTAAGACGCATTCTCTCCACAGCCTCCGCCAACAATTTGCGGCCCTCTGTATCAGGCTCGGCCACCTTTTCCAGCAACTTACCGTCAGCCTCGGCATTTGTGCGAATACCCTGACTAGGCGCAAGCTCGGCATAGCGCTCTGACTGAAGGGTGCGCGTGCGGGCAACACGGACAGCAATCTCGGCGGTGCCTTCAGCTGGCGGCGGCAAGGTCAGGTCGCTGGCGCTGACAGCGGGGACCTCCACATGCAGATCAATCCGATCGAACAAGGGGCCGGAAATTTTCGACTGATAATTGGCGGCACATCGCGGGGCCTGCGCGCAGGCCATAGCAGGGTCATCCAAATAGCCACAACGACAAGGATTCATCGCCGCCACCAGTTGCACCCGCGCCGGATAGCTGATATGCGCGGCGGCCCGGGCCACCATAACTTTGCCCGTCTCTAAGGGTTGGCGCAGCGATTCCACCGCTTGGCGAGAAAATTCCGGCAGCTCATCCATAAACAAGACGCCCATATGGGCCAAGGAAATCTCGCCGGGGCGGGCCTTGGTCCCGCCACCCACAAGTGCTGGCATAGAGGCGGAATGATGCGGACTGCGAAAGGGCCGAACGCGCGACAGAGCACCATTTTCAATCTCGCCCGCGATACTGGCAATCATCGAGACCTCTAGGGCTTCGGCAGGGGACAGTTCAGGCAGGATACCCGGCAAGCGCGAAGCCAGCATGGACTTGCCCGACCCCGGCGGGCCGATCAGCAGCATATTATGGCCCCCACTTGCAGCCACCTCAAGGGCCCGCTTGGCGCTTTCCTGCCCCTTAATATCTTGCATGTCAGCCCCGTCTGGGTTGCTAAGAGCCATACCCGGCGCGGGCGGCGTGAGCACCTGCGTGCCCTTATAATGATTGATCAGCTGCAACAAATCACTTGGCGCCAACACGCTGATACGACCAGCCCATGCGGCCTCTGGCCCCGTGGCCGCGGGACACACCAAAGAAAAATCATGAGAGGACGCATAAATCGCCGCAGGCAACACGCCCGGCACCGCCTGAATGCGCCCATCAAGTCCCAATTCCCCCAAGACCACCGACTGCAACAACACATCGTCGGGCACCACGCCCATCGCCGCCAACAGACCCAAAGCAATCGGCAAATCGTAATGGCTGCCCTCTTTCGGCAGGTCAGCAGGCGATAAATTAACCGTGATGCGCTTGGCAGGAAGCGCCAGACCAATGGCCGAAAGGGCGGCGCGCACGCGTTCACGCGATTCTGCAACAGCTTTGTCTGCTAAACCAACAATGGTGAAGGCGGGTAAGCCGCCAGAAACTTGCACCTGTACATCAACGGGCCGGGCTTCAATGCCCACAAATGCCACGGTATTCACGTGTGAAACCATAAAATGAAACTCACCCCAGACCGAAAATGCACTGCATAGGGCCACGCGGCACCCAGCCATACAATTTTTACAATGGGCACCTTACACGCGCACCGCCGCACACGCTAGGGGTGATTTAAGGCAAAATTGTCCCCACCAAAGCGAATGGATGCGCATTACCAGGTGATGGTTTCAAGGCCTTCAAACTTAACCTCCGTACCGTCGTCAAATGTCAGGGTTCCTGAGGATTCATTGGTCAATTCAAGATAATCCGCACCGGAACCTGAGATGGACGAGCCATCATCAAGCGTGACAGTCCAGCTTTGATCCGCTGCCATGGCTGAAATATCCATGGTATCGGTCCCATCGCCGCCGATGACCGTGTCGTTACCGCCATCTGCGCTGAGCAAGAACAGGTCATCACCAGAGCCGCCCAACATGGTATCATCGCCCATGCCGCCAACCATGATATCGTCACCCGCTTCGCCGTAAAGCGTATCCGCGCCGTCACCCCCATAGAGCGTATCAATACCATCGCCACCATATAGGATGTCTTCACCATCACCGCCGAACAGGGTATCCGCCTGATCGAAACTGATGTCCTCATCGCCGACCTGAACCGCAACAGTCGCTGTGGTGGTTGCCACCCCGCCACCTTCAGAGCTTTGTGCGGTAATGGTCAGGTCGATATCTGTTTCATCGCCATCTGCGGGGGTAATCGTCAGCCCATTCAGGTCATCAGACGTCAGAGTCCACGTGCCGTCCCCATTATCGGTACCAGCGGACAACGAGGCCCCAGATGGGACACCGTCAATGGTGACACTAATAGATTCGGAGCCATCAGTATCGCCGCCCGATAATTCAATCGTTAATGGAATTTCCGTTGTGTCTGGGTCCAAATCAATCATCCGCGAGAAAACGCCGTCGCCATCCCCGTCTTGGTTTTCCGATTCCCACGACACAACGATATTGCCACTGCTTAAAACCGTGACCGAGGCGTTGTTCTGGTTGCCATTGGTTTGCGTATTAATCTGAACCTCGCCGCCGACAGGGTTGCCATCAGCACCATAACGCTGGCCGTAAACACCTTCGCCGCTGCCATCTTGGTTTTTGGATTCCCAAACAACCATGTACCCCCCATCATCCAAGGCGGTGACTTGGGGGTTTTCCTGATTGTTCAAGGTTTCAGTGTTCACCTGGAACTCACCATCTACGGGATTGCCATCAGCATCATAGCGCTGGCCAAAAACACCTTGGCCATTGCCATCTTGGTTTTTGGACTCCCAAACAACCACATAGCCGCCATCGTCCAGTGCTGTGACATGGGGGTCCCCCTGATCACTGCTGGTGGTGGTATTGGCTTGGAACTCGCCGCCAACAGGATCGCCATTGGCATCATAGCGCTGGCCATAAACACCATCACCACTGCCATCTTGGTCCTCAGATTCCCAAACGACCACGTAACCGCCGTCAGCCAACGCTGTAACTTGCGCGTTCTGTTGATCACCCTCAGATTCGCTGTTCACCTGAAACTCGCCGCCAACCGGGTCGCCGTTTGCATCGTAGCGCTGGCCAAAGATGCCGCTGCCGTCCCCATCGCCGCCATCTGGACCCCTTTTATTGGGGTCGTCGGTTTCCCAAACAACCACATAGCCGCCGTCTTCCAGCGCCGTGACCTGCGGCTCTTTCTGGTCTCCATCCGTTTCGCTGTTCACCTGAAACTCGCCGCCAACAGGCTCACCATTGGCATCGTAGCGCTGACCAAAGACGCCCGCGTCATCGCCGTCCTGGTCTTCAGATTCCCAAACAACTACAAACCCGCCATCATTTAGTGCGGTGACATTTGGCTTCTCTTGTTTGTCATTGGTTTCCGTATTGACTTGAAACTCACCGCCAACCGGGGTGCCGTTGGCGTCATAGCGCTGACCAAAGATGCCTTCATCATTGCCATCTTGGTCTTCGGATTCCCAAACAACCACATAGCCCCCATCGTCAAGCGCAGTGACCGTGCTGTTTTTCTGGTCGCCGGCGGTTTCTGTGTTGACCTGAACTTCAGTTTCTTGGCCTGTATTGCCCGACGCCTCGCCTACTGAGGCCTGTACCGTCATACCCACAGCATCGGCAACGCCTGTCACATCCACATCAATGGTGGCTGTGGTGCTGGCCACATCATCCCCGTCAACAGAGGACGCTGTCACCGTCAGGCTAAAGTCCGTATTGCTATCCGCCGCAGGCGTAATGGTCAGGCCCTCAATGTCATCCGCGCCAAGGGTCCAGGTGCCATCGCCATTATCGGTTCCCGCAGACAAGGTCGCC